>Ga0209201_1000806_pt1 | contig 40410 bp, 31 predicted proteins | sample AD_UKC055_MetaG_FD_184411 | JGI IMG/M metagenome (GOLD analysis project Ga0209201, IMG submission 184411) | Active sludge microbial communities of municipal wastewater-treating anaerobic digesters from USA - AD_UKC055_MetaG (SPAdes) (version 2) | ecosystem: Engineered > Bioreactor > Anaerobic >... | reverse complement strand
GAATTCGTCTCCGGCTTTAATGATGGTGAATGCGTCGTTGTACTCCGTGAACAGCGTGCCCGGCGGCTCCTTGGTCCAGTTGATGCCGTCGGGTGATACGGCGTGCATGGCGCCCGCGTTGCCTTCGGCGGGCTGATCCCAGTACACCATGTGATACGCCCCCTCGTGAGGAAGAATCTGAAACACGTTGAATCCGCCCCACGTCGGGGGATAGGGTGAGCGGCGCATGACGATGTTGTTGGGGCCGCCCCAAGGCGGGGCATCTTCATGCACGCTGGGAATGGTCCACTGCCCGCCGGCGACCATGCCGAGGCAGAGGGTGCGCTGGTCCGCGTACTCGGGCTGTTCTTTTTCGACGCGCTGGTACCAGATGTATACCGCATTGTTCACGGTGTGCGAGGCGGCCGGGGCGTACCAGAGAGAGGGACGGTCCGGGTCCGCGGCGATAAGCTCCACTTTGGACTCGGGCATCCTGAGCGATATCTCAAGGCCCTGTGCCTGGTCGATGTCAGTAGGTTCGAAAAAGACGATCGGTGGTGTGACACCCGTCAAAAGCACGGCGTGTGCCGCAATGAACAAAGCAACCATCGATTACCTCCAGGGATTGCCCGCGCCGGACCGCGAATACTGCAAAGCTCCGCGGCTCAAGCACACCAGCGGCATGTCCACAGACACATCGTAGGATATGACGCCGCGCATTACAATGCCTGGGGTTTCGCGCCTCATACATCGAGTTTTGCGCCGCGCCCGGTAACGGTTGTACGGATGTTTCCGTAATCCAGCTCGCGCGGGTCGCAGCCGGCTTCGGCGGCCATTGCGGCTGCGACCCCAGCCGCCTGGCCCATCATCGCGCAGGTGGTCATCACACGCGCCGACGACAGCGCGAGCTGGTCGGCTGAGAAGCACCGGCCGGCGGCCAGGATGTTCTTGGCGCCGCGGGTCAGCAGCGAGCGGAAGGGAATCTGATACGGCGGCACCCGGCGCTGGTCTTCAGGGATGATATACGTGCGCTTCTCATCGTCGGGCTTGTGACCGTCGAGGTAGAACACCCCGCGCGCAATGGCGTCGTCGAAGGTTCGCCCGGCGCGGAGGTCTTCGAGCTTGAGCACATAGTCGCCAACAATCCGGCAGCCTTCGCGGATGCCGATGCGCGGGGAGCAGTGATCCAGCAACCAGGGCTTCTTCTCGATGCGCTGGAAGTAGTCCAGGACCTCCATCATGCGGCGGCGCGCGCGAATCTCGGCCGCCGTAAGCGATTCGGTGTCGCTGGCGTCAAACATGGGGACCTTGAGCTTGAGCGCGTTCGCGCGGGGGCCGTTGGGCCATATGCTCGTCATTGGAAGGTCTTCTTTCGTGCGGACGGGGTCGAACCACCCGTCGGGCAGTTGGGGCTGCGCGTCTTCTTCGGCGACGTGCCGCACGAAGTACATCAACGACATTGGCAGCTGGTAGCCGTCTTCCGGGCGTCCCTTCATGACCTCGAAGCCCGCCATGCGCACGAGCATGGCTTCGCCCGAACAATCGATGAACTGTCTTGCCCGCAGCGCCTCGGGTCCTGACGGCCCGCATACGATGCATTCCGACACGCGCCCGCCCTGTTCGAGCGCGTCGACGAAGCCAGTATGCAAAAGCAGCTTCACGTTGCGGCTCAGGAGAATCTCCTGCAGAACAATGGCCAGGATTTCATGGTTGAAGACGCGCGCTCCGCGCTGTTCATAGGGTTCGTAGGGGGCGATGGCCTTCCATGTTTCGAGACCGGCAATGATGGTGTCGAAGGCTTCGCCCTGGCCGGCGGTTTCCCCGCAAAACGCGCCTACGCCGCCTACCGTCGCGTTGCCGCCGCATACCGCAAAGCGCTCGACAAGAATCACGCGCGCTCCGGACTTGGCCGCCGCGAGCGCCGCGCATACGCCGGCAATGCCCCCGCCGACCACGGCCACGTCGGCCTCGTAGCGCACGGGCACCTTGCGGCTCCAACGCACTTCGGGAGCGGGTGTGCCGGGTGTCGGCGGCTTTTCGTGAGCCGCCACAGCCGGGGCCGCAATGGCCGCGGCGCACATGCCTGTCGTTTTGAAAAAGTCCCGGCGCGATCTCTTCATGAACGTCTCCCCATCGCCTCGAACGGGCGTGTATAGCAAGACTCGCCCAGTATAACAAGTGCTCTGGCCGGAACGACAACGGAGGCGTTCTCAGCAGTCACCGGTGCTTCTCAATGTGCTCAGATGATGGGGCCAGGAAGGGCGGGAAGAACGAGAAAGGCGAGAATAGTGAGAAGGGTGTGAAGGATGGGAAGAGAGGGGTTGCGCAGATGTGTGGTTGAGGGGTAAGCTCGTAGAAAAAGGGGACATCATGCTTTGTTGCGGGGACGGCGGCGATATGGGCCGCCCGAGGGGGAGTTTTTGATGCAGGCGATGAGGTCATGCGCTGGGGGACTCGTGCTGGTGGTGACGCTCGTGGTATTTGCGGGCTGCCAGACGGCCAATCGCGGCGAGTCTCTCCGGCCGCTCATGATTGTATGGCAGACGCCTGAGGACGGGGCTCCTCCTGCTGAGGCAGCCGGGGCGGCCGTTCCGGAAGAGCCTGCCGTGGCCGTGCGCCCCGATTTTGAAACGATATTTGACGCGCCCTGGCGCCATCCCGACCGCCCGCTCATCATTGACGCCTATTGGGACAACCCGCTCGACTGGGACAAACTCGCGACCGAAACGCGCGTGGCCGCTATCATCCATAAGGCGAGCGAGGGCTTTCGCGCGGACGCCAAGTACAGCGAACGGAGGGCCGAGGCGCTTCGACGCGGGTATCTGTGGGGGTCGTACCACCTTGGGGTGCGGGGGAATCCGGAGAAACAGGCGGAGTTCTATGTCAAGTCGGCACAGCCCGGACCTGACGAGGTCATGGCCTTGGACTTGGAGGATCTCGAACACGGCATGACCATCCCGGAAGCCGCGCGGTTCATTCGCCGCATACACGAGAAGACGGGCCGTTACCCGCTTGTGTATGGCAATCACAGCACCATCGAGCAGATTTCGTCGGAGGCCAGAGAGAGCATATTCCGAAACACGCCGCTCTGGTATGCGCGGTTTCGCGAGAGCATTCCGGATTTCCCTGAAGGGATATGGTCTTTCTACACGCTATGGCAGTTTTCGAGCGAGTATAAGGTGCAGGTCCGGGTCGCCGGAACGCGAAAGGACATCGATGTTAACGTCTACCACGGTACCGGCGAAGAACTACGGCGGGCGTGGCCGTTTTCGTGAGGGCTGTGCGAGGCGCGTGCGTACGGGAGCGGGGACAGTCGCGTCTCGTCCCCCGGCGTGACTGACCTGGCACAGTCGCCCCTTGAGCGGCGGGGTGCAGGGGTGGAGGCGGCTTTGCTACACTTGAGGTATGGGCGCGCCGCAACAATTTCAACTGCTGATCAAGCCCGCGAGTGCTGACTGCAACCTGCGTTGTGAGTATTGTTTCTACCTGCGCGCCCAAGAGCTGTATCCCGAGCAGAGACGCCATGTCATGCCGGAGGACGTGCAGGAACAGATGATCCGCAATTTGCTCGAATACCGGTTCCCGCAGACCGTGTTCGCGTGGCAGGGCGGTGAGCCGACACTTTGCGGCCTCGATTTCTTTCAACGCGCCGTGGAACTTCAGCAGAAGTACGGCGCGCCGGGGCAAAGTGTGGGAAACGCGCTCCAGACCAACGGCATCCTCATCGATGAGGACTGGTGCCGCCTGTTTCATCAGTACAAGTTCCTCATTGGACTGAGCCTGGACGGCCCTCAAGACGTGCATGACCGTTTCCGGGTGAACGTGACCGGGCAGGGTTCCTGGGACAGCGTGATGCGGGCGGCGGAGCTCATGAACCGCCACCGGGTCGAATTCAACATTTTGTGCGTGGTTAATGCTCAGAATGTGGATATGGGGGCCGAACTCCTTCGCTGGTACGTCGAGCACGGCTTTTTCTACCTGCAATTCATACCCTGCGTCGAAGCAGGATACGAACACAGCGTTTCTCCGGAGAAGTTTGGCGATTTCTTATGCGAGATCTTTGATTTCTGGGCGAAGGACGGGTTCGGGCGGGTTTCGATACGCGATTTCGACGCCATGCTGGCGCAACGTATGGGCCAAGGCCAGCCGATGTGCACCTTTGGCCGGGTCTGCAACTACTACGTGGTGGTCGAGCACAACGGCGACGTGTACCCCTGCGACTTTTTCGTGTACGGCCATTGGAAACTCGGTAATCTGATGGACGCGCCCCTCCACACGTTTCTGGAGTCGGAAAAGTACAAGCAGTTCGCCTACCAGAAGAGCAAAGTGCCGGCCTGCGGGGGATGTCCCTGGCGGCAGCTATGCCATGGCGGCTGCCAGAAGGACCGGCTGTTTCTCGGAGACGATTTCCGGCAGCCAACGGTGCTGTGCGAAGCGTACAAGCGGTTTTTCGCCCATGCGGCGCCGCGATTGAACGCTTTGGCGAAGAAGATGGCCAGACAGAACGTTTGATGGTCTGCGGTCCGCGGCGAACAGAAGACCTTTGCGGTGGCCAGGGCGAGGTGGCCGGGAAGATAAGCCACGCCGCGAGCGCTTCCGGAACGGGTCTCATAGGGCTCATGGAAGGTCATGTACGTCTTACGAAATGCCTGTTACCCTTTCCTTGGGACAGATGCCCTCAGAACTGGAGAGGGCGGGCGTTATACTTGGCCATGAGCATCGCGCGCGCTTGCCCCGCCGTGTATACGGAGCCGGTGATGAGGAGGGGTTTTGTCGCGTCTGCCGCGCGCATCCCCGCCATGATTGCATCTTCGAGGCGCTCGACGCGCTGATGCGCGATCTGGCCCGCCGCGGCACACAGCCGTCCGACAGGAAGCGCCCGGTGCCCGGTGAATTGCGTCAAGATCAGCGGGTCGGCGACTGTCGCCAGGTGGCGTACCATCTCCGCGGCGTTCTTATCGGAGGACACGGCCATAACGGCGGCGCACCGAGACACCTGGCGCACCAGTTGGCGTATGCCCGCTGGATTGTGCGCCACGTCGATGATCACCGGCGGGTCCTCGAGAACCCGCTCGAGCCGGCACGGCCATTTCGCGGTTTCCAGTCCTCTTATAATTGCCTCTTCGCCGAGCCGCGGAAACGTCTGCATGAGGCATTCCGCCAGCGCTGCGGCAACGGCAGCGTTCGGACCCTGGTAATCCGCGGCCAGCCCGAGGGTCAGCGGGCCCAGGCGTAAGGCATCGCTCCGGTAAGCAAATACTTGATTCCAAGGGGCTCCCTGTATCTCGAAATCAAAATCGCGATGCATGAGATGTACGGGACAGTTCAGCGCCCGGGCGCGTTCGAGGATTACGGTCACCGGTTCGGAACGTGTTTCCGAGGTGACCACCGGCACGCCCTCCTTCAGAATGCCGGCCTTCTCGAAGGCGATCTTTTCGAGCGTGTCGCCAAGGTATTGGGTATGTTCGAGATCGACGTTTGTTATGGCGGCTGCAACAGGCGTGATAACGTTCGTGGCGTCGAAACGCCCGCCCAGGCCCACTTCTACAAGGGCGATGTCGACCTTCTCTTGCTGAAAAATGCGGAACGCGACCGCAGTCACAACCTCGAAATAGGTGGGGGGAGGCGCCATGGTCTCGGCGATTCGCCGGAAATACGCGAGGGTCTCATCGAGTTCAGCGTCGCTCACGGGGTGTCCATTGATGAGGAAGCGCTCGTTCACGTCGATAATGTGTGGGCTCGTATAGCGGCCGGTGCGCAGGCCGGCAGCGCGGCATATGGCGTCGAGCATGGCTACGACGCTGCCTTTCCCGTTGGTGCCGCCGACGTGCACGCTCGGGTACGAGGCGTGGGGGTTGCCCGCCCCGGCAAGGAGGCGGCGGATGTTGTCGAGCCCGAGCTTGACCCCGTGAAACTCGAGACTGGCAAGGTATTCGCGCGCGTTCACAGGGGTTTCATGTACCGAAGGAGCTTACCGAGCAGCGGCCGCATCTCGGTGCGCGAGACAATGGCGTCGACAAAGCCGTTCGCGAACTGGTACTCGCTCGTCTGAAACCCTTCGGGGATGGTGACTTTCAGGGCGCCCTCGATAAGGCGCTTTCCCGCGAAGCCGATCTCGGCGCCGGGTTCCGCGAGAACAATGTCGCCCAAGCTGGCGAAGCTGGCATAGACGCCGCCGGTTGTGGGATTCGTCAGGATTGAGATATAGGGGATGGCGGCTTCATTGAGCGCGCGTACGGCGTCGGCGGTCTTGGCCATTTGCATGAGGCCCAGGGTGCCTTCCTGCATGCGCGCCCCGCCAGAAGCCGCGAAGGAAAGGAGAACCACGCGTTCGCGAATAGCATCGTCGGCCGCCCGGCAGAACTTCTCGCCGACCACGGAACCCATACTGGCGCCGGCAAAGGAGAAGTCCATGAAACTGAAGGCCGCGCGCTCCTGCTCGATGCAGCCAAAGCCCGTGATGATGGCTTCTTTCAACCCGGTTTTTTTCTGATAATCGCTGACCTTCTGAGCGTAGGAATACGAGACTTCCTTAATGCTGAACCCGAGCGGATCCGCGGAGATGAGATTGGCGTGGGTCTCCGTGAACGAGTCGGGATCCAGCAGCCACTCGATGCGTTGCCAGACAGTTACCCGGTGATGGTAATTGCATTGGGGACAGACTTCCTGGTTGTCTTTCACGTCCGTCCCGTACACCGCTTGTTTGCAGGCCGGGCACTTTATCCATAATCCTTCGGGGACGCCGCTCTTACGTCCCACCACCGATACAAAACGTCTTCGATGTGGAAAAGCCATAACTCCCCCCGTCCCTAGCGCTGCCGGTTGCCGTCCTGCCAGCCGGGGTTCCAATCGTCCTTACTATTGTCTGCCCCGTATCATACCATGTTTGCGGAATCGGATACACTGCAAGAGGGCAGTTTAAGCGTCAGACGGCGGTTTCAGCGTTACGTTCCTGCTCAGTCAGGGTCTCCTTGTTGTACAAGAGGCGGCCGCACTGAGAACACGCGCGAACCTCCCCCGCGAGAACCTCGTTGACAATTTGGGGACGCACATTCATGTTGCATCCCGAACAGATGTCGCCGCGCAACGGTACGACCGCGGGCCCGGTCGTCTTGTTCTTGCGGATACGGCGGTATTTCGACAGGAGCTGCGGTTCGACCTGCTCGAGCAGAGGTCTCCGTTCTTCCTCGAGTCTCAGGCGCGCCTCGATGGCTTCAGCGAGCTCGGCATCCACTTCGCGGCATTGTGTATCGAGGGTCTCGATCTCCGTCTTGATGCGCTTCTGGTCTTCCTCGAAACGGGCCTTCGCGTCGTCCAGTTCCACCATTAATGAGATCATGCGCTCCTCTTGAACGGAGATTTGTTTCTTGAGGAGGTCGATTTCGTGAAGGAGGGCTTGATACTCTTCGTTCTTCTTGATGGCAAAAAGCTGTTCGTTGTATCTGGTGACGTGTGCTTGTTTCTGGTCGATTTCGACTTCGCACTCGCGCTGTCCGATCTGCAGTCTCTTGAGGGCTTCGCGCCTTTCCTGGAGTTCCGCTTCGAGCCGCTCCTTTTGCACGTTAAACTTCTCTTTCTGTTTCGGAATCTCTCCCTCGCGGGCATTGCATGCTTCGATGCGCAAATCGAGATCCTGCAGGCGCAATAACGTCTTCACCCGTTGCCTCCTTTGGGGAAACCGCGGCGAGATGAGGTTTCCCGCGCCCCGCGGCGCACTGAACCGATTCAATTGGTGTTAAAAAAAGGGCCGCGGCGTCTGCCGCGGCCCTGGTCGTCACTTGATCCAGGTCATCATTTTTCGGAGTTCCGCTCCGACCCGTTCGACGGGATGCGAAGCATCCGCTTCCCGGAGCTTCTTGAAATGTTGCCCGCCAGTCGCGTATTCGTTCATCCATTCCTTGGCGAATTCGCCGTTCTGGATGCGTTTGAGGGCGGTGCGCATAGCCTTCTTCGACTCCTCGGTAATCACGCGCGGTCCCACGGTGTACCCGCCGTATTCCGCCGTGTCGCTCACCGAATAGTTCATGAAACTCAAGCCGCCACGATAGTACAAATCGACGATTAGTTTCAACTCATGAAGGACCTCGAAATAGGCGATTTCCGGCTGGTAACCCGCCTCGGTAAGGATTTCGAAGCCGGCTTTCAGCAGGGCCGCCGACCCCCCGCACAGGACGGTCTGTTCGCCAAAAAGGTCGGTTTCCGTCTCCTCTTTGAACGTGGTCTCGATGATGCCGCCCCGTCCGCCGCCGAGACCGCACCCGTACGCAAGGGCCGTCTTGAGGGCGTTGCCGGTGGCATCCTGATGAATGGCCACAAGGCAGGGCACCCCGGCGCCCTTCACGAATTCGTCGCGGACCAGATGGCCGGGGCCTTTCGGAGCGATCATCCACACATCGATGTCGGGTCCGGGCTCGATGAACTTGTAGTGAATGTTGAACCCGTGGGCAAACATCAGCGAGTTGCCCGGTTTCAGGTTGGGCTTGAGGTCGTTTTCGTAGACCGTTTTCTGGACGGTGTCAGGTACAAGTACGACCACAATGTCGCCGCGCTTGGCGGCCTCGGCGGCGGTCATTACCTCGAACCCGGCTTCTTTTGCGGCCTTGTAGTTGGGGTTTTTGTCGTCGATCAGTTCTCCGACCACCACGTTCACGCCGCCGTCCCGCAGGTTCTGCGCATGGGCGTGGCCCTGGCTGCCAAATCCGATTATGCTGACGGTCTTGCCGTTCAGGACGGATCTGTCGGCATCTTTCTCGTAGTAAATCTTGGCCATGATCTATCTCCCTCTCGTGTCGTTGTTGAGTGACCGCCCGATGGCGATCTTTCCGGTGCGCACCAATTCTTCGATGCCGAAGGGGTGCATCATATCAATAAACGCCTTGATTTTTCCCGCGGACCCCGTGCCTTCGACGACGATGAAATCGGGGCTCAGATCCACGACCTTCGCGCGAAAGATGTTTGCGATTTCGATGACCTCGCTGCGCTTCTTTCCTGCCGCCTTCACGCGGATCATGACGAGTTCGCGTTCCACGTGGGAGGTGCCTGTGAGGTCCGTCACCTCGATGGTTTCCACCAGTTTCTTCAGTTGTTTCTCGATCTGCTGAAGCACCTTGTCGTCGCCGCGCACGACGACGGTCATGCGGGATACGGCGGGATTCTCGGTTTCCGCCACGCAAAGGCTGTCAATATTGTAGCCTCGGGCGCTGAACAGGCCGGAAACACGGGCCAACACGCCGAATTGATTCTCGACGAGAATGCTCATGGTGTGTCTCATGATAACTCCCGACTCGCCGGCAACTGGTTCCGGCCTAGTTAACCGTATTCATTGTCCGTTCCAGCCCGCTGGTCACGAAGCTGAGCACGGCATCGGCCGCGCGGCCGATCATTTCCTCCACGTCCTGCCGTTCCGCGGCGGCAAAGTCACTCAGCACATGGTTCACCATGCCCGCCGGGTCTTCGACGGCGCCTACTCCCAGGCGAAGCCTGGGAAAGGCGTCGCTCGCAACATGTTCGATGATGGAGCGCAGCCCGTTATGGCCTCCCGCGCTTCCGTCGCCGCGCAACCGCAGCCGGCCCAAGGGCAAATTCACATCATCTACCACGACGAGCATGTCGGCGAGCCCGATGCCGGTATAGCGCAGGGCTCGTGCCGCGGCCAACCCGCTCTTGTTCATGAAGGTGAGCGGTTTCATGAGCACGAGCCGCTGGCCCTCGTGCGACGTCTCGGCCACCAGGGCGTGGTATTTCTCCTTGGAAAAGGACGCGCGCAGGCGTTCCGCCACGCGATCCAGGACCCTGAACCCGGCGTTATGCCGCGTATTGCGATATTTGGGACCCGGATTGCCTAACCCCACAATGAGTTTCACGCGCTTTTTCCTGATAACGCCGGCTATCCCCTGCCGCAAACGGCCCCGTTATCTCAATTCCAACACCTGATGAGCGGCAGGCCAAGGATAAGAACGCTATTCCTTCTTCTTTTTCTCGGAGGTTTCGCCTTTCTTGGGGGCTTCGCCGCCTTCCGTGCCTTCGGCTTCCGCGGCTGCGCCTTCGGCCGGCACTTCGCCTTCAGCCGGCACTTCGCCTTCCACAGGCGCTTCTTCAACGACGCGAGGCGCAAGCACCGCCGCGACAGCGCGGTCGGGCTCCGTGAGAACGGTCACGTTCGGCGGAATCTGCAGGTCTCTCACGTGGATGACCTCGCCGATGCCCAAGCCGGATATGTCCGCGGTGATCTTTTCAGGGACTTCGAGCGCAAAGCACTCGACTTCGAGTTCGCGCGACTGATGGTCGAGCACGCCGCCTTCCACGATTCCCCTGGCCTGGCCGGTAAGCACCAGCGGCACAAGGGTGCGAATGCGCTCATCGAGGCGGATCCGCATGAAGTCAGCATGCAGCACCTCCGCGCGAAACGGGTGATGCTGCACCGCCTTGAGCATGGCCGGGCTGTTCAGGTCGGGTTGGTTTTCGCATTCCAGCTGTACGATGGCGTGTTCGCCGCCCCGGCCGTGAATGAGATGCAAGAACTCCTTCTCGTTCACCTGCACGGATACCGCGCCTTTGTCCCCGCCATACAGCACCACGGGGATCTGGCCCGTCTTACGAAGTCTGTGCACAGCCCCTTTGCCGGTCCCTTCCTCTCGAAGGGTAATCGCTAGTTTCTTCAGTTCCATGGTGTATTGGCCTCCAAATCGAAGTCATTCGAACAAGATGCTTACTGATTCTTCCGCGTGGATACGGCGAATGCCCTCGGCGATCAGGGATGCGATCGACAGTACCTTTATCTTCGGGCAGGCCGCGGCCTCCTCGGACAAGGGTATGGAATCGCTTACCCAGACTTCCTCGAGCACGGAATTCGCGATGCGGCTCACGGCCTGGCCGCTGAACACCGCATGCGTGGCGCACGCGATGACATCAATAGCGCCCCGGGCCTTGATCGCCTCAGCGGCTTTAACGAGGGTGCCCCCCGTATCAATCAAATCGTCGAAGATGATTGCATGGCGATCTTTGACCTCTCCGATGAGGTTCATGACTTCCGAGACGTTCGCCTTGGGCCGGCGCTTGTCAACGATTGCGAGCGGGACCTCGAGCCGCTTCGCAAACCGGCGGATGCGGTGCACGCTGCCGGTGTCCGGCGACACCACGACAAAGTCGTTCGACGGCCGCAGTTGGCGGAAGTGTTTTGTAAACGCGACCTCGCCGCTGAGGTGGTCAACGGGGATATCAAAGAAACCCTGGATTTGGTCGCAGTGCAGGTCAACCGCCAACACGCGGTTGGCGCCCGCGGCAACTATGAGATTCGACACCAATTTGGCCGTGATGGGGACACGCGGCCGGTCTTTACGGTCCTGACGCGCATAGCCGAAGTAAGGCAGGACAGCCGTAATTCGGGCGGCGGATGCGCGGCGGGCCGCGTCGATTAGAATCAGCAGCTCGACCAGATGCTCGTTCACGGGGGGCGACGTGCTGTTGACCAGGAACACGTCCTTGCCTCGGATATTCTCTTGAAATTGGACACGTATCTCGCCGTCGCTGAAGCGCTGCACGTGTGCGTTGCCGCACTCGATACCCAGATGGGCGCAGAGCCGCTCCGTGAGAATGCCCGATGCTGTGCCGGAGAATACTTTCATTTCGTCGCTGTAGGCCAAACCACACCAACCCTTCGAACCGTTGCTTCGTCCGTGAGCCCTTCCCGGGTCTCGGCGGCCTCTCTTTGCCAGGCGGCGCCGCAGCTTCGTTCAAGCCCGGTTTGACCTGGCCGTGTACTCACACCCATGTTCGCCCCCGCGAGCCAATAACAGACCTGGCTGGGGCGGTAGGATTCGAACCTACGAATGTCGGCTCCAAAGGCCGATGCCGTACCACTTGGCTACGCCCCAGCGGAATACCGATACGTGATGCCTCCCCGGCGCCGAGCGTAGCGCGCGAGGCTCATACGCTGTAAGTTGGCTGCCTGGACCGCGTTGGCATGCCAAGGCAATTGGGAGAGTATAACAACGCGTTTGCAGGCAAGTCAATTTTTGCCCGCCGCGCCGCTCATGGATGGTTCCCAGCGTAGGCTGACTGATGGGACTTGGCGCGGCACTTGGACCGCAACCACATCCACGGCGCGACTGCCGGGGCGCGCCCGCTTTGGGGGTTCCTGCATCGAACGAAAGAGCCTGTCGAACACTTGCCGTATCCACTTCTCATAGGTGGCAGTCGTCTCGTCGCCTGTGCACGCTGCCGCATATAAGCATAGCCCTTTCTAAAGAGCTCACTCTCAGTCCGCATATGAGTCCCATTGGTCATTTATGCGTATGCGGCTTCTCTGACTTCGCGCTGAACTCCTCGAAATGCCCGTCTGAATTGGCGGACAGAAATATCGAGAGGAAGGCCATGAACGCACACGCGCAATAGTGCTAAAAGAGAGCATTGTGTTTTTCTCAAGAATCTGAAATAATGCCCGTAAGAGAGGGATTCTTGAGGCGCTTACTTCCAATACATAAGGAGGGGACGGCGATGAAACGAGGATTCACCTTGATCGAGCTTCTGGTCGTTATTGCTATCATCGGAATTCTTGCGGCAATCTTGCTGCCCGCGCTGGCGCGTGCGCGGGAAGCGGCACGGAGGGCCAGCTGTGCCAACAACCTTAAACAAATTGGGCTGATGTGCAAGATGTACTCAAACGAGTCGAGGGGGGAAAGATGGCCCCGGGCATACGGGGCTAACCCGTATGCGTTGACGGGGCCGAACCAGGCGCCCCCGGGCTGCCTGAATTACGGGACGGATTTGAGCATGGGCGTGGACACGGGGGCCCTGTATCCCGAGTATCTGACCGACCCGAACGTGTTGATTTGCCCCTCGTGGCCGCTCTATAACCAGCTGCCGGCCGTGGGTGTTGGCGTTATCGAGGACGACGGGTCGGGAACCTGCCAGTATGTGGGATTCATTTCGCAGCCCGGCGACTGCTACTTCTATTTCGGCTTCGCCTTTGACCGGTGCAACGATATCCCGGAGAACAACCTGGTGCCTTTCCTGTCGATTCCGGCAGTCCCTTCGCAATTGGTGGCGGGTTTCACAGCGCTGGCGCCGCTTTTCACGATCGGGACCTTCGAAAACAACACGGTATTGGAGGAAGACATCTCTGGTGTCAAACCCGATGGGAACGGCGGCGGCGACACGATTTACCGCTTGCGCGAGGGTATCGAGCGGTTCATGGTCACCGATATCAACAACCCGGCCGGGGGCGCCATGGCCCAGAGCGAACTGGCAGTATGCTTTGACGGGCTTACCGCGGGAAAAGAGAACTACATGGTTATGAACCATATCCCCGGCGGAAGCAATGTGCTCTATATGGATGGCCATGTGGAGTTCATACGGTATCCCGGCGAGTTTCCGGTCACGAGGTCCATGGCCGAAATGGCCAACTTAGGTATGTAAACGTTCATGGCGGCACGCGCCGCTCAAGGGCGTGTCTCATCAGGATAAACGTGCCTGCCGTTTGAGCAGAAGGGCGCCTTCTCGAAACGGCCGGCTTTTCCGTCTATATTGAAGGCGGCATGGGCCGTCGACCCGGCATAGTGACGGAAGGGGCCGCCGCACCTTCCCGGACCCGAACGGAGTACCTCCAATGAAGCATCTTTTTCTGGTGGTCTTGGCTTGTTTTCCGGCTGGCTCGCTGTTGTCCGCGGATGCGGCGGTGCTTGAGGATTTCGAGTCGAAGACCCTCCCCGCGAATCTTGTGCAGCAATCGGCGAAAGCATCATTGAAGCGCTCGGGAGACAATCAGGCCCTGGAAATCCGGTGCCAGGCCGAAGGCCGTCCGGGTATTGCCCTCGAAGCGCCTGAAACCGGCTGGGACTGGAGCGGGTACGCGGGCATCGCGGCCGAAGTCCACAACCTGAGCGGCGAGCCGGTGGACATCTTTGCCAGCGTGGAAAGCCTTGGCCAAGACGGGCGAAGACAGTACGGGCGCAACCATCGCACGTTCGAGCCGGGCGAACGCGGCACGCTGCACATCTTCTTCACTCACGGAGGCACGGGAATTTTCCAGGGGTTGCGGGCAATACCCATTTACGGCGTGACGTCGGCGCACGGAACACAGATTCCCTCATTTACCATCGAGCAGGGAAACGTCCGCAGTTTCCAAATCTATCTGCTGCGCCCGGAAGGTCCCCGGAAGCTCTTGATTGACAACATCCGCCTGTTCGAGCCGGGGGCTCCCGAGGAACGGATTGTGCCGTTCCCGTTTGTGGACCGGTTTGGGCAATACATCCACCGGGATTGGCGAGGAAAGGTCGCATCCGAGAAGGACTTCACCCAACAGCGCGAAGAGGAAGCGGCGGCGCTTCGCGCAGCGCCCGCGTTGCCGGGGCGCGACTCCCTGGGTGGGTGGGCCGCTGGTCCGCAGCTCGAAGCGACGGGATGGTTTCGCAGCGAGAACATCGACGGCAAATGGTGGCTGGTGACGCCGGGGGGGCGGCTGTTCTTGAGTTTCGGCATGAACTGCGTCGATGAGGGCAACGCCACTTCTTTGGACGGGCGGGACGGATGGTACGAGGAACTGCCGCGGGACGGCCGCTTCTATCTGACCAACCTTATCCGAAAATACGGAGAAGACCACCGTGCCGCGTGGCGGGAGGTCTCGTACGCGCGGCTGCGTTCCTGGGGGTTCAACACGATCGGGAATTGGAGCGACGGCGAGGTGCTCAAGAACAGCCCCATGCCATTTACCGTGAATTTTGGCGTGCAGGGCGCGTTCCCGAGGGTAGAGGGCAGCACGGGGTTCTGGTCCAAGGGGGCCGAGTTCATGGTCGAGGGGTTCGAGGAACAGGTTGACGGGATTGTCGCCAAAGCCGTCGAACCCTACAAGGACAATCCCCTCTGCATCGGCTACTTCGTAGACAATGAAATGTCGTGGGGAGGCCTGTACGAAGGGATCCTGGCGAGTCCGCCCGAACAACCGGCCCGCAAGGCTCTGCTCGAAGAGTTGAAGACCAAATATGCCTCCATCGAAGCGCTGAATGCCGCATGGGGCTGCAAGGCGGTTGACTGGGATACCTTGCGCGCGCCGAACCCGCCGAGCGAGACCGGCCGGGCCGACCTGGACTCATTCGTGCACCGGTATGCGCTCAAGTATTTCGCCGCGGTCAAGGCCGCGTTGCGGAAACACGCGCCCAACCAGCTGTACCTCGGTTGCCGGTTCAGCATGGAGCCAGCGCCGCGCTCCCTCTACGAGGCCTGCGCGAAAGAAGCCGACGTTGTGAGCGCCAACCTCTATCTTCGCGGGATCATGTGCGAAGAGTGGACCGGTGAAAACGGGCTCGGCAAGCCGGTGCTGATCGGGGAGTTCCATTTCGGGGCAGCCGACCGCAACATGCTGCATCCCGGGCTTGTGCCGGCCCCGGACCAGCAGGCTCGCGCGGAGGGCTTCAAGGAATATGTCCGCGGCGTTGTCCAGTGCCCGGCGTTCGTCGGGTGCCACTGGTTCCAGTACGTGGACCAGCCCCTCACGGGCCGGGCGGGCGACCTCGAATCCTTCAACGTGGGATTCGTCCAGGAAACCGACTATCCCTACCCCGAGATGGTCGAAGCGGCCCGAGACGTCTTCGCAGATGCATACGCGTTGCGCAAGTCTCGGTAATTTCGGGGACACAATACTCAATTCACACGCCGCGCGCGCTACTTGCCATAGGTGTCTTGTGCATTCAGAGCCGGAATTGAGTATTGTGTCCCCGAAATTACAACAAGGACGCATCACATGGCGAAATTGCTGATCACGGGGGCTGCGGGGTTCATTGGTTCCACGCTGGTTGACCGCCTGTTGGCGCGGGGGGATACGGTCGTGGGGCTGGACAATTTCAACGACTATTACGACCCCGCCATCAAACGGTCAAACCTCGAGAAGGCGCTGAAACGCAAGGAGTTCTTCCTGCACGAGCTCGACGTTTGCGACGAGACGCCTTTCATGGCGCTGGTGGATGGTGAGCGCCCGGACGTCATCGTACACCTGGCGGCGCGGGCGGGGGTGCGCCCGTCGTTGCAGAACCCCAACCTCTATCACCGCGTGAACGTCATCGGATCGCAGCATGTCCTGGATGCGTGCCGCGAGTTCAAGCCGTCGCATCTGGTATTTGCGTCGAGTTCGTCGGTCTATGGGGGGTGCACGGAAGTGCCGTTCGACGAAGAGAACCCTGTTTCGCGGCCAATCAGCCCCTATGCCGCCACCAAACGCATGAACGAGCTCATGGGCCACGTGTACAGCCACACCTACGGACTGAACGTCACTATGTTGCGGTTCTTCACGGTCTATGGTCCGCGCCAGCGGCCGGACATGGCCATCCACAAGTTCACCCGGCTTATCGACGAAGGCAAGCCGGTCCCCCGCTTTGGTGACGGGTCCACTCGGCGTGATTACACCTATATCGATGATTGTATCGACGGCGTGATCAAGGCGATCGATACGCCCTTCCGCTACGAGATTTTCAATCTGGGCGAAAACCGCACTACGCGTTTGCAGGAGCTGATCGAGCTGATCGCGAAACACGTAGGCAAGGCGCCGGTCATCGATGCGCAGCCCATGCAGCCCGGCGACGTGACCATCACCTGCGCCAACATCGATAAAGCCCGCCGCATGCTCGGCTACAACCCGCAAACCGGCATGGACGAAGGCATCCGCCGGTTTGTCGCGTGGTATCGCGAGCGGAAGATGCCTACACGCCAGGGCGTGTGAGGGACGCCCCGTGACAAGAGGCACGAAAGGGGAGCAAAGGTCCGGAACGGCGCAGGGAACACGGAACTGGTCCGACGTCAGTCGCCAGGACAAGCGCCTGCTGTGGTGGGAGAGTTCCCTTCAGCTTTCCTCGCCGCTTTTTGCGGCTTTGCGCGGAGAATCCGCAACCCCGCTCCTGTGAGCTCTTGTCACTGACACTGCGCGATGGCGCGTTTGAGAGCGTCGAGGACAATCTCCGCCGCGTTGTCGACGGGTTGACTCAGCCGCGGCAGAAACAAGGTGCGTTGGGCGGCCAGTTCCGCGTTGGGAAAGTCGCCGGGCTTGTAGCCTTTGTAGCCTTCGCTCGCGCAAAGCGGGCCGCGGTTGCGCGTGAAGATGTCGAAGCCCTTCGCGAAAAGCGGCAGTTCGTGCAGATTGGGGTAGGGCGTCATGGTCGCGGTGAGGCCCTGAGCGTTGACGGCTTGCAGAAGCGCGCCCGCTGGCCTGCCACCCAGTTTTTCCGCATCGTAGATAATGGGAAATCCGTAATAGCCGCCGCGCTGGACCCCCTCGTACACGGTTATTGGCCGCAAACACGGTATGTCCTTCAATCCCTGCTCGACGGCCTCGATATACGCCTTGCGGCGGGCATTCAGGGCGTCCAGCTTTTTCATCTGCACCAGGGCGATCCCGATGCCGAGCGGATGGGCGCGGAATTTCATGCCCAGGCCCAGCGGCTGGTGTTCGGTATACCTCTCGGTGACCAGGTCGATGCCCTGGATGCGGTTTACCTGCCCGACAAGACAGGCGCGCTCGAACAGGTCCACGTCGTCGGTGGTGATGACGCCGCCTTCGCCCGCGCTCACGGCTTTCGAGCCCTGGAGGCTCCAGCATCCCGCGACGCCGACAGCCCCGCACATTTTCCCCCTATAAACGGCGCCATGAGCATGCGAGCAGTCCTCGAGGACGGGGATCCCGTGTTGTTTGCCAATGGCGAGGAGGGCGTCCATGTCGCACACGTTTCCCCATAGATGCACGGCGCAGATGCAGCGGGTCTTGTCCGTGATCTTCCGTTTGACGTCTTCGGGATCGAGCATGAGCGTTTCCGGATCGATATCGCAGAAGACGGGTTTTGCGCCCAGCAGCAGGGCCGGCGCAATGGTGCAGATCCACGTGTTGACGGGACAGATGACTTCGTCGCCGGGACCCACCCCCACGCCGAAATACGCCGAGTACAGCGCGGAAGTGCCGTTCATGACCGATACGCAGAAGCGGCTGCCGATGTGTTTCCGCCACGCTTCTTCGAACTCGCGCACGACGGGCGTGCCTCCCGACAATTCGTTTCGCCGGGTCATCTCGGCAACCATCCGTACCTCGTCGCCGCCGATCTGGGTCCACGTATCGAGTTTGGGCAGGGCTGCCCCTGCCGTCTGGACAAACGCGCGCGCCTTGAACGGATCGTAGTTCGATGATGCGTCGGGCATGGGACAGCTCCTTGCTCATTGCTCACAGCGGCAGAATGCAACATCATACCAGATGTGGCGGGCAAGGAGACACCGAGCGCGGACGTAAGCATGAAGCTTCTTGCCACAGGTTCCGCGATACATCCGTGCTCGCAGTGAAGGCGGACTCGATACTTGCCGGCGAGAGTCTTAGAATAGACGCGGAAGGAAGCCAGCGTGCTGTCCGCGTTTCGCGTTTGAGGCGCGGCGCCGGACCAGACGGGTAGCGGAAGAAAGACATGATTCTCAGGTTTGTGAGCCTTTTGGGCCTTTTCGTGATGCTGTTGCTGGCGTGGGCGTTGTCCGAACGGCGGCGGGAGGCGCCCTGGCGTCTTGTGTTGTGGGGCACCGGGCTGCAGTTCGTCATCGGGGCGGTGATGCTGCCTGCGGGGGCGAAGGGCGTTGCGTTCGCCTGGGCCGGGAAGGTGACCGACGTGCTGGCCGCGGCGTCGCTCGAAGGGGCGGGATTCGTGTTCGGCGAGCTGGCCAAGGACCCCTCTTACAACGCGCTGCTCGCGTTTCAGGCGTTGCCCGTCATCATTTTCGTGTCGGCGCTCTCGGGCGTTCTGTACCACTTCCACATCATCCAGGGGGCGGTGCGGATCGCGACATGGCTTATGCGCCGCACACTGAAGACGTCCGGCGCGGAAACCCTTGGCACGGCCTTGCTGGTCCTGATGGGCATCGAGGCCATGGCAACCATCCGCCAGTACATAAAGGATATGACGCGGTCCGAGCTGTGCACCGTCATGACCGCGTTTATGGCGACCATTGCGGGGAGCGTCATGGTGGTGTATGCCGGATTCGGCGCGGAGCCGGGCCACCTGTTGACGGCTTCCCTGATGAGCGCGCCAGCCGCCATCGTGGTCTCGAAGCTCATGGTTCCCGAGACCGAACAGCCGGCGACCGCAGGCTATGTGCGCGTGCAAATGCCCGTCGAAACCCACAATTTCGTGGACGCGGCGGCCCAGGGGACGTCGCTGGGCCTGTCCCTCGCATTGAATGTGGGGGCGATGCTGATTGCGTTCCTGGGATTGGTCTATCTGGCGGATCTGCTGCTTGGCGCGGTCGCGGGCGTCAGCTTCAAGGAGGTCGTGGGCTGGCTATTTCAGCCTTTCGCGGTGGTGATGGGGGCGCCGCTGTCCGATGCGAAAACGCTCGGTCAATTGCTGGGAACAAAGACGGTTCTCAACGAGTTTATCGCATATATGCAACTCGAGAGCGCGGAGGGTTTGAGCGAACGGGGGCGAATGATTGCCACCTACGCCCTCTGCGGTTTCGCGAATCCGGGCAGTTTAGGTATTTTGATAGCGGGAATGACCAGTCTCGCCCCGGAACGCCGGAAAGACATCGTTGAACTGGGATTTCGGGCGTTTGCCGGCGGCACGTTGGCCTGTTTCATCACCGCATGCGTGGCCGGAGTGCTCCTCTATGACTGAGAGCGTGATTCCACGAGTACTGACCATTGCCGGGAGCGACAGCGGGGGGGGCGCGGGGATCGAAGCCGATCTCAAGACGTTTACCGCCCTGCGGGTATTCGGGATGGCGGCCATTACGTCGGTCACGGCCCAGAACACCCTCGGCGTGACCGGGGTGCACGATCTGCCGCCCGAGTTTGTCGCGGAGCAAATTGACGACGTCGCCCAGGACATCGGCGTCGATGCGGCCAAGACGGGCATGTTGTCCAGCGCCGCGATTGCCGAAGCCGTGGCGGACAGCGTGGCCCGGAACAAGATCGCCAAACTGGTGGTCGATCCCGTGATGGTAGCCAAGAGCGGGGACCCTCTGTTGCGGGAATCGGCACAGCAGGCCGTGCGCGAACGGATCCTGCCGCTGGCCTACGTTGTAACGCCCAATGTGCCCGAAGCGGAAGTGCTGGCCGGGGCGCCGATAGCCAGCCCGGAGGCCGTCGAAGAAGCGGCAAGGAGGATTCACGGTCTGGGCGCCCGGTTCGTGCTGGTCAAAGGCGGCCACATGGCGGGCAGCGAAGCCGTTGACTATCTTTTCGATGGAGAGACCGTCACGACCTTCTCGGCGCGGCGTATCCCCACGAAGAACACCCACGGTACGGGATGCACCTACTCGGCAGCCATCGCGGCGTATCTCGCCAAAGGACGCCCGGTCACCGAGGCGGTGCGGCTGGCAAAAGACTACCTTTCCGGGGCGATAAAACACAGCTTTCCGCTCGGGTCGGGCCATGGCCCGCTCAATCATTTCTGGCAGGCGAACGGATAGAGTTTCCGCTCGCGACCCGGAGACAGGGCTCGGGACAGAGCGAACGTCTCGCGAGGCAAGGCCGCCTGGTCTGTTCCGGCCGTTTCCTCAGACAGCAGAAGCTCCCGGCATCTCGGGTGCGCCCGTGCGGGGAGTTGCTCCGGTTCGAACGGCGCGCTACACTTGCCGGGCAGGCGAAAATGGGCAACGAGAAAGAGGGACTTGTCATGAAGATTCACGGGCTGTTTCTCCATGCCGTCGTGTGGGGGATTTGTCTGGTGGCCGCCGCTACGGCGGCTGTTGCCGCGGAAGAAGAAAAGGCCGAAGAAAAATGGGTCAGCCTTTTCAACGGCAAGAACCTTGACGGATGGACTCCGAAAATCGCCAAGCACGAGTGCGGCGACAACTTTGCCAACACGTTCCGGGTGGAAGACGGCGTCCTCAAGGTAGGCTACGACGGATACGGGCAGTTCGACGGGCAGTTCGGCCATTTGTTCTATAAAGACCCATTCTCGAGCTACCGGTTGCGGGTAGAGTACCGGTTTGTGGGCGAACAGGCTCCGGGTGGGGCCGACTGGGCTTGGCGCAACAGCGGCATCATGATCCACGGCCAAACGCCCCAAAGCATGGCCAAGGACCAGAGTTTCCCGGTCTCGATCGAAGTGCAGCTGCTCGGTGGCAGGGGCTCGGGCGAGCGGACCACCGGCAATCTGTGCACGCCCGGCACGCACGTCGTGATTGACGGCAAGCTCGAGAAGAAACACTGCATCAACTCAACGTCCAAGACCTACGACGGCGATCAGTGGGTGACCGCCGAGGTCGAGGTGCGCGGCAACACCATAAAGCACATCATCAACGGCGAAACGGTCCTCACGTACACCGACCCGCAATTGGATGACGGCGATGCGGACGCCAGGAAGCTCCTCGATGCGGGACAGAACAAGATGCTCACGGGCGGCACGATCTCATTGCAGTCCGAAAGCCATCCCATCGAATTCCGCAAGGTGGAAATCCTTAAACTCGACAAATGAGGCTCTTGGCGGAACGGCTTCCGGACGACCGCGAACCACCGGCATTCCCCGGCGTGACTGCGTCCTAAGGCTTGGAGATAGGGAACGGGCGCGCGCCGAAACGGCACGATGAGCGTCTGCAACAGGCTTTCGAAGCGTCGTGCTGAACGATGCGGTTGCGTTCCTCAAGAACTGTCGGGAATGGAGCGAAATGCGTACTAACCGTTACCTGCCAAAGGCAGTCTTCATGCTGCTGTTCACCTGGGCAACAGCCAGCCCGGTTCTCGGAGCTTCCCCCGGCAACGCGCCGCTCGGCAATTCCGACGGCCTCGAGGCAGCGGAACAGCCGGTGCGCGTCACCGTGACGCCCGAGGAACTCGTTTCCGAGCCCATCAACCCGATGATCTACGGCAATTTCATCGAGAGCGGATTCGGCCGCCAGGTGGACGGCATGTGGTCGGAGATGTTGTTCAATCGCAGCTTCGAGGAGGTTACGCCTCTCAAGGAGTCTGTTTGGGGATGGCTGAACCGCAAGCCCGAAGACGACCTCGCCGCCGAGGACTGGTGGCACTCGGGTTACGAGGAGCCCCAATGGTACGTCGCTCCCGGCAATCCCGAGGCCCATTTGAACTACTCGGAGTACTGGGACTTCCATCACGGTTTGCGCGCCGCCAGTCTCAACAACCGCAACAATACCTCCAAGGCGACGCTCGCGCAGGACGGCCTCTGCCTGCGCCCGGGCATTACCTACCGTTTCAGCGGCTACCTGCGGCATGGCGAGATTGCGGACCGGGACGTGCCGCCCATAGACGTCACCGTGGGCTTGTACAAAGAGGCGCAGACCGGCGACTCGCTTGTCAGCGGGACCCTTCGCGGCGTCGCAGGCCCGTGGCAGCGTTATGAATGCGAGTTGGCCAACGGCGGTTTCGAGGGCAGGGCCACGTTGGGGATTACGGTCCCGCCCGGCGCGAACGTCTCTCTGGATGGACTCTCGTTGATGCCGCTGGACCACGTGCACGGCTGGCGCCGGGACGTGGCCGGGGCGCTCAAGCGGGTGCGCCCGCGCATCCTGCGCTGGCCCGGCGGCTGTTATGCCTCGTTCTACCACTGGCGTGACGGTATTGGCCCCGCGCACGAGCGCCGTCCCCGCGAAAGCACCTACTGGGGCGGACTGGAAAACAACGATGTCGGCACCGCCGAATTCGTATCCCTCTGCCGCGAGATCGGCGCCGAGCCGTTCATCTGCGCCAACGTCATGACAGGCAGTCCTGCCGAAGCCGCGGAATGGGTCGCCTATTGCAACGCTTCCGCCGAACATCCCATGGGCGCGCTGCGCGCACAACAGGGCTACCCCGAACCGTTCGGCGTCACCTATTGGGAACTCGACAACGAGACCTATCGAAAGTATGGCGCGCTCGAGTATGCCCAGCGCTGCGCCGAATTCGCCCAGGCCATGAAGGCCGCCGGCCCCGGCATCAAACTCGTCATGGTCGGATATTGGCGGTTTCATGCGTTTCTGCCCGAAATGCTCGAGATCGCCGGGCCCCATATCGACTTCGTAACCGACCGTGAACTCGACGAGGGCTATCTGCGCGGCGTACTCGAAACCCTGCGCGCCTACAACGCCAAATCCGGACGCAACATCCGGTTGTGCAACACCGAATGGCTGGCCCCGAGCGAAGACGTGCCGGTTGTCCTGGACACCGCTGAACAGGCTTCCGGCGGCTTGAAAGCCACGCTCCAGAACCGGCAAATCCGCTGGCGGTACGCCATGAACGCCGCGAAGCAGCTTCTCGTGTTTCAGCGCCTGGGCGGGGAGTTCGTCTTCGCCAACTTCAACAATCTTGCGAATACCTGGGGGCAGAACGTGATCGAATGCCCGAAAGAAGGCTGTTACCTGTCCGCGACGGGAAGGGTATTCGAATTGTTCTCGGCGTGTCCCGCCGCGTGGCCTCTCCGGCTCGAAAGCGGCGTCGCGGATTCCGGCGTCGTGACGCAGGCCGCGTGGGACGCCCCGCGCGAGCGGTTAATCCTCATCGCGCTCAACTACCGGCGCGAAAAAACCGAGATTCGCTGGGACCTGTCTCAACTGCCCATCGACGCTGCCGGGGCGACCGTCACGGTGCTTTCCGCGCCTTCCGCCGCATCGTTCAATACCCTCGAGAACCCCGACGCCGTTGAAAAGAGCGAGAAGAAGGCCAAGCTTGCAGGACACACCATGCCCTTCACTCTGCCTCCAAACAGCGTAGTGATGGCGGTGATAGGATGAGGGACGCCACCCAGACAGGGGATCGGGCGCCGCATTCGGCGGCCCTGTGGCGCCTTATTGGGAAAGCCTTGCGGAGAGCCGTGCTCGCTATGCTTGTTCTCGGTCAGACGGCCTGTGCGGAGCCCGCGCCCGATATCCGAAGCGTGGAACCCGATTTGACGGTTCCCGAGATGACCGAAGGAGCTGCGGCACCGGGGTCCCGGGTCAAACAGACGGCGCCGGGCTACGAAAACACGCAGGTGTATCACGCGCTGTTCCTGCCAATCGATTGGAAACCCGATGCGCGGTATCCGGTAATTGTCGAGTACGCCGGAAACAAGTACGGGCCCGACGGGCACGGCGACATTTGTACGGGCCGGGTCGAGGACAGCAAACTCGGGTACGGCATCTCGGGCGGCAAGGGGTTCATCTGGGTCTGCATGCCTTACCTGAACGGCAGCGGGACCGCGAACGTTTCCACGTGGTGGGGGGACGAAGGGGAGTACCAGGTCCGGCCGACGATTGACTACTGCAAGACGGCCGTCCGTTTCATCTGCCAAGAGTACGGGGGAGACGCGGACGCGGTTATCCTGGCAGGTTTCTCGCGCGGCTCGATCGCCTGCAACTACATCGGATTGCACGACGACGAAATAGCGCGGTTGTGGCATGCCTTCGTTCCTTACGCCAACTACGACGGCCTGAACACCTCATGGCCTTATCCCGATTGCGGCCGCGCCTCCGCCCGGGAGCGCCTCAAACGCCTCAACGGGCGGCCTCAGTTCATCTGTCAGGAAATCCTTCCGGACAACAGGGCGTCCATCAGTCTCGGGGCAATTCAGGAGATGATAGGCTCTTTCGGAGTGGAAGCCCCCTTCACCTTCACTCCGACGGGCTTCCGCAATCACAACGACGCCTGGATTCTCCGGCCCAGCCCCGCCCGTGACGCCCTGCGCGCATGGGTGAGGTCGTGTCTGGAGAAGCGGAAGCCGTAGCGCTCTCGCGGCCCGAAAGTCTCGCTCTAACTGCGCAAGAGAACATCACGATGTCGAAGAGGCCAAGACATCGGCCTCCCGCTTTCCGTTCTGCCGGAACTCCCAGACCGTGCCGATATACGTGAAAACATAGCCGAGCACGACGATAAGGAGCCCATAACTCGCGTAGCGGATGCTGTCGTACACCAGGAACGCCATGAGTGCGACACCCGCGGCCAGCAGCGCCAACATGGTCCCGCGGCGCGCTTTGGCGTCCGCGGGAATGGATAGAAATGGCAGCGCAGCCGCTCCCGCCGCCAGGAGGAGAATTGTCCAGCCGAGCCCGTTCCGGATGTCCGGGCCAGAGTAAGTGAACGTATGGTTCGTGTTTTCCAGCATGTTTCCCTGGAACTGTTCCCAGGTCTGGCGCAGGGGCACGGGCAACGTGTCCGGCAAGATGGCGTTCAACTCGAACGAAAACCAGGGCAGAAAGAAGCCGACGAGCACGATGAACGCCCCGACGGCGAGCATGGTACGCGAACGCGCCGCGCCGGGTGAGAGGCCCGAACGCGACGGCGCCGGTTCGCCAAGGGCATAGAGCAGTTCCGCGCTTTCCTCGACACTTATTTTGCCTTCCTGCAGCATGGTCAGCACGCGCCGGCGCTCTTCACCCAGTTGTGCATCCCGCGCACCCGCCCTGAGCGGCTGGGGGGACATCGGCCCGCCAAGGGTAATAGCTGGAAAGAGCAGCAGCGCGCCGAATCCGCCCAGCAGTAGCAGCCAGAACGAATACGCGAGGCCCAGCCACCCAAACAGGGCCATCAAGATTACCCAGGACACGTGGCGCGGACTGAGCCACGCGCGTATCCCCTCGACGCCGCCCGCCCGTTCCGGGCCGGTCAACAGGCGGCCGGTCCATTTAAGATAGAGATGGATGAGAAAGGGCAGGGCCACGAAGGCGAAGAGCACGGTGCAGGGCACGGCCAACAAGCTGCGAAGCGCCTGCATCGTCGCTTCAGGAGAGTCCGTCAGAGTGCGTGGCAGACCATGAACAATGGCGTCCAATGGCATGGCCAGCTCTACACCCCGCCAGAATGCCGTAGCGCCTGCGGCCAGGGTAATCGCCAGAGTGAGCAACGCCGTATGGTGGAGGCGGAGCTTCCAACGCCGCCAGTTCGTGAAGAAATTCAGAATGCCCAGCAGGCCGGACCACGCCGTCACCACAGCAGCAAGCCCCAGGTAGAATACCTCGCTCACACGGACCACCTGTTCCATCATGACCTCCCTCGCAAAAGCCGCACCGCCTCTTTTGCCGTGATCTCCCCGCGCTCCAACCGCTCCAGCACCTGATTCCGGTCAAGGGGCTCCAGGACGCTGGCGAGTATCTCATTCACCAGCTCCAACCGCTTGCAGACCGTCGGATAGGAGATCCCTAAAGCCTTCTCCGCTTCGCGAATGTTGCCCCTGCACCGCAGAAACACCTGCACGAAGTGCTGAAGGTCTTCCGGCAGCGCGAAGAAGGGGGGGATCCCCAGTTGCGTGTCAATGGTCGTGCCGCACTCCGAGCAGCGCAACCGGGCGATTCCCATCGCACTATCGCAAACCGGACACTGTGAGACGATTCTTTTAGGCATTATGTTCTCCAAGCTCCTAATAATTTACTTATAGATCAAAGATTTTAATATGTCAATTGAAATTTTTAACATAGGTTTGCTCTTGCCATGGCTGCGATGGGCTTTCTTGGTGAAAACCGCGCCCGGACATCGTGTATAATCGGGGCGGTTTGGATCGTGCGTTTGCAACCGTCCAGGAGGACCCGTATGCCGGGACAGCGCAAAGACATGAGTCGTAGAGACTTCGTAGGTACCGTGTCGCGGATGGCTGCGCTCGGCGGGGGCCTGTATTTGATGGGCGATGCGGCGGCACATACGCAAGCCGAAGTTGCGCTTCAAAAATGGAGTGCGGCGTGGCGGCCCGAGCCGCCCAAGCGTCTGTCTGACCTGACGCACGAGCTGGCCGCACGGGCGCTCGGCGGTGAACATGGCCGCTCGATGGTCAAGACGGATTTCGCCCTCGACGAAAGCGCCGTGGCCGCGTTGTCGCCGGACCTTCGCTATGCCAAGGCTTGTCAACTGGTCGCCGAACGGGCTCCTCTTCGCATCCTTCCCGGCGAGAAAGTAGTGGGCTCAGCGACATTGATCGAGGCAGCCGCTCATCAAACCCCTGCGGCGGGCATCTCGAGCATCAGCCATACCACGCTGGGATTCGACCGCGTGTTGCAAGAAGGCTACGGGGGACTCCGGAAACGCATTGAAGAGCGTCTGGCCCGGGGCGGTTTCGAAAACCAATATGCGGCGCCCGCGTATCTCGCCGAGGATTCTCCCGGCAAGGTATTTCGCACCAGCGGCAACGCCGCTCACTGGGCCTCGGCGGCGCCCCGCGCCGAATACGACACACCGCCCCTCACGGTCGAGTGCCGCGCCAGGATCAATTCCAAAGACGGTTTCAACGTGCTCGTGTTGAATCGCAACAAGGACAGCAGCCGGCACTGGGAGATTTATTCGTATGCTGGCACGGGCTGTTTCAGCGCTTACTTGCCGGGCTATGCCCCCGCCGAGGTGAAATCCGGCCGGTTCATCGCCGACGGCCAATGGCATCATCTCGCCATGACGTTCGACGGTGTACGCGTCGCGCTGTTTGTCGACGGAGAACAAGTCGCGTCGGAAGCGGTTCAGGCGAAAGAAGCGCCGGACGCTGGTGAGGGCGCGTTGTACTTTGGCGCCTACCCTCCCCATAGCATCGGATGCGACGGGGCCATCGCGGAAGTGCGCATCTCGAACGCCATTCGCGACATCGCCCCGGGCGGCGCGCCCTTGGAGGCCGAGCCGCATACCGCCGGCCTGTGGCGTGTGGGCGAAGCGGACGGCAAGCCCGCTCTCGCCGACGCGTCGCGCTTTAACAACACCGCCAGTTTCAGCCCGGGCCCGCGCACCAGCGAAGACCTGCTCACGTCGATGCTGATGTGCCTCGACGCGGCGTCGGCATGGCATCAGCGGTACATGGACGAGTTGACCCGTCTTGCCGAGACCTCGACGGGCGAAGAGCGGCAAAACTATCTCGAAGTGCGCGAAACCCTGCGCCGCGTCCCTGAGAACCCGCCCCAGACCTTCCGCGAAGCCGTCCAGTCGCTGTGGTTCATGTACGCGTTCCAGCGGCTTATGGGCACGTGGTCGGGAATTGGGCGCATTGACGCCATGCTGGGACCCTATTTGGAACGCGACCTCGCTGAGGGGCGCATCGCGCTCGATGAAGCGCGCGAGTTGCTGGCCCATTTCTGGATCAAGGGCTGCGAGTGGATTGGCGCGTTTGACACCCGCGGGTCCGGCGACGCCCAGCATTACCAGAATATCGTGTTGAGCGGCATCGGTCCCGACGGAAAGGACGTCACTAACGCCGTCACCTACCTTGTGCTCGACGTGGTCGAGGAACTGCATATCAGCGATTTCCCGATCGCCGTCCGGCTCAACAGCACCTCGCCCGAGCAGTTGTTGCGCCGCATGGCGGAGGTCCAGCGGCACGGGGGCGGCATCGTGGCGGCCTACAACGAAGAGGTCGCCATCGAAGGGCTGGTCAAATTCGGCTACCCGCTCGAAGAGGCCCGCGCATTCGCCAACGACGGCTGCTGGGAGACCATCATCCCCGGGAAGACGTGCTTCATCTACCGTCCTTTTGACGGGCTGTCCATCCTGCAGGATGCGCTCGCCCTGCGCGGCCGCGAGCCCGTGGATTATCCGGATTTCGAGGCCCTGTATGCCGCCTGCCTCGAGCGGTTGGCGCGGGCCATCGACGAACACCACCGCGCGGCCGACGGCTGGGCCCTGAACGGCATGCCCACGCCGCTCGTGTCGATGTTCGTCGACGGGTGCGTCGAGAAAGGCCGCTCGTACCACGACCGCGGCGCCACGTACACCGTGTTTGCGGCGCACATCGGCCGCCTGGCCAACGTCGCCAACAGCCTGCTTGTAATCAAGAAGCTGGTTTATGAAGACAACTATCTCACGCTGCCGGAGTTTCTGGATGTCGTGCGCAACGATTGGGAGGGTCAGGAGAACCTTCGCCAGCTGGTGCTGAACCGCTCCACCTTCTACGGCAATGACGATGACGAAGCCGACGCGATGGCGGTCCGCGTGTTCAACGACTACACGGACCTTGTGGCGCGCGTCCGGGAGCGCAACGGCGTGCTGCGCCCGGCGGGGATCAGCACGTTCGGCCGCGAGATCGAGTGGCGCAATACAGGCTCTTCGCCCGACGGGCACCGCTGCGGCGAACTGCTGGCCACGAACTGCTCGCCGTCACCCGGTACGGACAAGCAAGGCCCCACGGCCGTACTCAGGTCCTACTGCAAACTGGATTTCACGCGCAGTCCCAACGGCGCCACGGTGGAACTCAAGATCCATCCCGAAAGCGTGAAGGGCGAGAAAGGCGTCGACGCCATGGTTGCCCTCATGCGGACGTTTGTGAGCCTGGGCGGCTGGTTCATGCACACCGACGTGGTGGACTCGGCCATGCTCCTCGACGCCCAGCGCCATCCGGAGAAATACCCCAACCTGTCCGTGCGCATCGCCGGCTGGTCCGCCCGTTTCGCCACCCTGACCAAAGACTGGCAGGACATGGTCATTAACCGCACCCAGCAGATTGTTTAGAGCGGCATTCTTCCGCGGGCTGTGTGCCGAGCTTGCTCGGGGCTACCCCAGGAAACGTTCCAAAGCTCGTTACAGTAGCGTTCAACGCGGTTCCTGTTCTGGGCAATTTCCATGAAGGGGGAGTGATTGTGTTGAACTTCCCGTGCGACTTGCTCACAATCTTCGGCGGCAGCGAACGAGGGCCAGGAGCCGAAGCATGAAGATTACGAAGGTGGAAGCGTTTCCCGTGCCGCCTCGATGGGTGTTCTGCAAGGTCGACACCGACGAAGGCATTGCGGGATGGGGCGAGTGCACGCTGGAGGGTCATGCCGCTACCCAGGTGGCTGCCGTAAGCGAACTAGCCCGTATCCTGGTCGGCGAAGACCCGGCACGCATCGAGTTTCTGTGGCAAAGCATGTACCGGGCCGGATTCTACCGGGGCGGCCCCGTTCTCATGAGCGCCCTCAGCGGCGTCGATATGGCCTTGTGGGACATCTTCGGCAAGATGCAGGGGCTGCCAGCATACAAGCTCCTCGGCGGCGCTTGCCGGACCAAAGTCCGCGTTTACGGGGGCTGCGGCGGAAATGATCCCGCCGAAATCCGCGAATCCGCCCGTGCCTGCGTCGAGCGCGGTTTCACTGCCATGAAGTTCTGTCCCGTGGATGCCACCGAGACCGTGGACGGGCTGGATGTGTTGAAAAAGGCCGAGGCGCGCGTGGCGGCGGCGCGCGAAGGAGCGGGCGACGCCGATATTGGTCTTGATTTCCACGGCCGGATCGCGCCGCCTGTGGCCATTGCTCTCGCCGATGTGCTTACGCCTCTGAGACCGTTCTTCATCGAGGAGCCGGTACAATGCGAAAACGTCGACGCGCTTCTCGATGTGAAGCGCTCGACCTCAATCCCGATAGCAACCGGCGAGCGGCTCTATGGGCGGCATGGCTTTCGCGAGGTGATTGAAAAGCGGGCCGCGGCCATTCTTCAGCCCGACCTGGCTCATGCGGGCGGCCTCACCGAAGTGAAGAAGATCGCCGCCATGGCGGATGCGCACTATATGGCCATTGCGCCGCATTGTCCTTTGGGGCCCGTCGCCCTGGCGGCCTGCGTTCATTTCGCACTCAGTACGCCGAATTTCCTTATTCAGGAACACGGTTCGCTTGGCGAGGGGTATTTGAAGGCGCCGTTGACGGTAAAGAACGGCCATGTGTTCCTGCCTGACGCGCCGGGTCTGAGCATTGAGGTCGACGAGAGAGCCGTCCGGGCCATGCCCTGGAAGGATTGGGATACCCCCCGGCTGTTTCACGAAGACGGCTCGGTGGCTGACTGGTAATTGGCGGGAGCCCGCGCATTCCTGGTATCGTTCTGGCGGAGCAACAGCAGGTGAACTCAAGCATGATTGGCATGAAGACGCGGACGCGCTGGTACCTTTCACCGTCGTCCGTGGTGTTTCTTGGCGGCGTCCTCGCAGCATTCCTGGTTGGGGGAGGGGCGCTTCCTGCGTCTGGTCAGATGACGCAAGAACTTCAAGAGTTGCTGTCCAACGCGAACGGTACCCGATCTGAAACGCCCCAGGAGCAGCCTGAGCCGCCCCTGAGCGAGCAAATCGACGCGTTGCGTAAGAAGCTCGATATTGCCCGCAGCCATTATGAAAGCGCCGAGGCCGTCACGGAGGCACAGGCTACACAGCAATTCGGGGTGGACGCGAAGGAGATCGAGGAACGCACGACGCTGCTCCGTGCCCTCTGTCAGGCCTATCAGCGCAACATCTCCGTGCTCGAGAAGCTGGTCGAGACACGCGAGTCCCGCGCCGACCTTGACGCACAGGTTGCGGCGTGGCAGGGGTTCAAGAATCCGCCCCCCTACAAAGTCGATTTCGTAGACGAGCTGCGCGACCAGGTGTTTCAAGAGGACGTGGTGATTCAAGCTGCGCGCGATCAGGGGATCATGATCGAGGAGTATCTTGGCAAACTGCGTGACCGGTTGGAGACAGCGGACCGGGAGTACAGGCAAGCAACGGAAGCCCTTGAAAACGCCTCCGGCTCTGGCGATCTCCGAGGAATCCAGTGGCAGGCCGACAAGACCCGCATCGCCAAGCTTGTCGCACAGGCAGGCCTGGATGCGTTCGACGACGAGGCCCGCGGGTTGCGGGAATCCATCGAGCACCATCAGGCGGTCCGGGCGTTCGCGCAAAAGAAACTTGGCGTCGCGATCCAGAACGCCCCATTCCTGCGGGAGGAACTCGACAAAAAGCTCGAGGATTTCGAACTGGCCCAGGGAAAGACCGATCAGGAGCTGGAAAAGGCCAAGGAGAGAAAGACGGCCGCCGACGATGTGCTGGCCAAGGCGCGTGAGGAGCTTCGGGCAGCCCGCGACGCGGTTCCTGCCGCAAACGAGCAGGAGGAGCAGAAACGCCAGGCGGACCTGGCCCGGCTCGAACGCCTTCTCGAGGTGCGTCAGGCGCAGGCCGAGACTGCCACGGCCGAGGTCGATGCCCTCCAAATGATGACGAGCATACGAAGCACGGAGTCCTCGCTGTGGCGGCAGCGCTACGAATTCGCGCACACCGAGGATTATGCCGAGCTTGATGGCGTGCGCCGCGTGATCACGGAGCGAATTCAGGGCATCGAAAGCTGGAAGAAATTCTTCGATTCGAACCTGCGCAAGACCGAAGCGCTCGTGGGTAATCTCGAGAGCCGGCTGGCGGCGTGGCGGCCGGAATTTGGCGACGAAGCCCTGGCGCGCGAAGAGCTGGCCTCCCTCGAGCGGCGCGAAGAGATGTTTCGGCGAGGCGTGGCGCAAATCAACGACATGGTCCGGTTGCTGCGGCACTGGCAGAGCGAGATCGAGGTGCACCAGCAGGAAACATCGAGGTGGGACGCGGCCGTCAGTATGGCCAGGGTTTTCCTCAAACGCTTGCGGAGCGTATGGACCTATCCGCTCTTCACGGTTCAGGAATCGTCCATCACGATCAACAAGATCATGATGGCCATGGTGATATTGCTGCTTGGCCTGTACCTCAGCAAGAAGATAGCGCGGCGGAGCCGGTCCGTCGTGCTCACCCGTTTTCGTGCCGACGAAGGATTCGCCGCATCGCTTGGAAAGGGCATCTATTACTGCCTCGTTGTGATCGTTCTGCTTCTCGTTCTCAGTACGGTGGAGATTCCTCTTACGGTCTTCGCGTTTTTCGGCGGGGCCTTGGCCATTGGCGTCGGTTTTGGCGCTCAGACCCTTATCAACAATTTCATCAGCGGCATCATTCTGCTCATCGAACGCCCCATCAAAGAGGGGGACATCGTCGATGTCGAGGGCGTTCGCGGCCGTGTTGTCAACATCGGCAGCCGGTGCTGCCAAGTGAAGCTGTTCGACGGGATTGATATCCTCGTGCCTAACAGCCTGTTCCTCGAACAGAAAGTTGTGAACTGGACCCTTTCCGATACCACGCTGCGGTTCTCCGTCAGAGTGGGCGTTGCCTACGGCTCGCCCACCCGCGAGGTGGCGCAACTGCTCGAAAAGGCGGTGGAAGAACACGGCAGAATTCTCAAGAATCCCGAACCAGTTGTCTTGTTTGAAGATTTCGGTGAAAGCACGTTGCTGTTTACGGTGTATTTCTGGCTCGAGGTAGGCGGGCCGATGGATTATCGGACTGTCTGCAGCGATATTCGTTTCCGGATTGACCGGTTGTTCCGCGAAGCCGGCATCGCGATCGCTTACCCCCAGCGTGATGTACACCTTGACACGCTGAGTCCGCTCCGAGTCTCTTTGGTCGAGCCGGAATCGGAGGGACACGAAAGGCCTGACAGGCCCCATTTGCCCGACGGCAAACCCCGGAGAGAGTGACGGCGGCCTGCTTCACCCGGTGCGGGGACCATGCATCTTTTGCCGCGGCCCGGGAAAATGCCGGCCGATAACGTGTGATGCACGCTATGCAGGACCCGGGAGACGTGCAGGTCTCATTCAACGCGCGGCACAGGCGTAACACATCAGGAATTCACGATGCCCGAATCGCCGCGGCGCGATCGAAGATCTCCTCGCGCGAGATTCCCGCCGCCCTGTACATGGCGAAGATATTGTCGTCCGGGGTTTCCGGCGGGACTGTGTGCGATGCGGCAAGAATGTATCCCCCGTCGCCGTCGGACATGGTTTCAATAAGGCTCGCGGTCGCGGCATAGACTTCATCGGCTTGAGCCGCGGGGAGCAGCCGTTGCGTGTCGACTCCGCCCATGAAAGCAAGGTCTTCGCCAAACTCGCGTTTCAGGTCCGACGGCGTCATTCCCGGGCAGTTACACTGAACGGGATTCAGGACGTCAATGCCGATCTCGATGAGGTCGGGGATAATGTCGCGCACGGCGCCGCACGAGTGGTAGGCGACGGGAAGGCCGTGCCGTATGCCTACGCTGACCACGCGCCCGAGGTGCGGTTTTATCATGGCGCGCCAGAGTTCCGGGCTCATCAGCATGCCGTGCTGGCCGGCCACGTCGTCGCCCGTCCACAGCCAGTCCAGCGGAAATCGCGCACACGCTTCCTCGGAGAGTCTTACGGCAAAATCCGCGCAGCGCCCCAGCATCGTCTCGGCAACATCGGTGTTGGCCACGAGGTCCACCATGGTCTGTTCCATGCCGCGAAGCCTCCAGTACATCTCGAATACACAGGGCGAGACGTCGCAGCCGATGAAAAAATCGTCCGCCTGCGCAGCTACCGGCCGCATGAATGCGAGCAGCGACTCGATGGATTCTTCCGGAAACACATATTTGAGCACATCTTCCGGCGTTTCTGCGGCCAGCGGGAAACGGGTGATCTGGTTGAACTCGCCCTGACGCGTCCACGTGATGCCCCAGTCGTCGGTGTGCGACTCGTTCTGATGCTCGTGCACCACGCCTTCCATCGCGTAGTTGTTGTTGACCCACGTTTGTCTGACGTCGTCTCCAAAGGCCTCCGCCACGGCCCCCGCCGGGATTTCGAGCAGCTTGCCAAGGCGCCTCGCGGTTGATGGATGAAACCACATGAAAACAGGCACGCGATCCGGCCCCCTTCGAGCCAATGCTTTCATTACGCGTTCTTTTCGCGGCGCCATGGCGAATCTCCCACGAAGCCACTGCCTCTGCATTCATCATGCCTTGCCGCCCGCGTCCGGTTCAACGGCCCCACTCCCGCCCGGGCAGCGGATTTCCGATTCCCAGACCCGGAATGATAGAATTGGGTGTTTTCAGACGGGTCAACCCAGTGGTTTTCAGATTGGCAATCGCTTAGTGGGAGGGTGTTTTGCCACATCCAGCGCTAATCATTTTTGATATAGACGGCACGCTACTTCAATCGCAGCTTGTGACCGTGCCGGCCATCCGTGAAGTACTGACTGCTTACGGTCTGACTCCGCCCAGTGAGGACGCGATTCGGGCGACGTTCGGCGCCCCTGTCAAGGAGTACGAGGCTTGGCTCGCACGGTTGTGTCCGCCCAAACGCGCCGCGCAAATTGTCGACGCCATCAATGAGAGAGAACAGGAACTCATTTCAACAACGGATGCTTTGTACCCGGGCGTTCTTGATGCGCTCGAAATTCTCAAACGAGCCGGTCACGCTCTTGCGACATGCACCAATGCTTCCGTTCCGTACCTGGCCCGGGTCCTGGATGGACACGGTCTCCGCAAGTTTTTCCAGGTCAACGCGTGCATAGGCCATGGATTTGCTCACAAGTCGGCCATGGTCCATCACATCATGAAGACCATCATGGTGCGTCCGGCGGTTGTCGTGGGAGACCGGCGCGGCGACATTGAGGCCGCCAAGGCAAATGGCGCCTACGCCATTGCCGCCGATTACGGGTATGGTATGGGTGCCGAACTCGAGCATGCCTGGGCCCATGCTCGCACGCCGGGCGAAATCGTCGGCATCATCGACCGCCTGACGGGCAAGTCTCGCTGAAGCAACGCGCAAAATGACGATCTAAGGCCGTTTCCCCCGGGGCGCCGTCCCCGGTATACTGCGCTCCGAATTCACCGCAGGGCGGAGACCGGAGCCATGAAGATATCCACAGGCAGCAGGAAGATCGGCGGCGCGGGATGCCTTGTTCTTTTTGCACTTCCATTTGCCGGCATCGGCGTTTTCATGAGCTACCTGACCGCATCGACGGTCTGGACCTGGCGCGAGATGCAGCAGTGGGTAGAAGTCCCGGCCGTTGTTCTTAAAGCGGAGCTCGAGGTCAATTCCGACTCGGATGGCGATACATACCGGGCCGCAGCACAGTACCGCTACACCTACGAAGGCCGTGAATATACCAGTGACCGCGTGTGTATCGACAGCGGGTCGGACAACATCGGCTCGTTCCACCAGGATGCACACCGGGAATTGGCGCAGTATGCCGGCACGGACACGCCTTTTCGATGTTTTGTCAATCCCAACGAACCGTCCGATGCGGTCCTTTACCGGCGGCTGCGCCCCGAGATGCTGATGTTATATGGAATCTTCGGGCTCGTGTTCGGCGGGGCCGGGATCGGCGTACTCTGCTTTGCCGTGTACGGGTGGAAAACGGTGCGAGCCGACAACCATCTTCGTGAACGGTTCCCCGGGCAGCCCTGGCAGTGGAACCAGGCGTGGGCCAAAGGCGCGGTGAAGTGCTCGACCGGGACGGCCGCCGCTTTTGCCGTTGTATTTGCGGGTTTCTGGAACCTGATATCGTTTTCGTTGGCGATTTTCATCGTGCCGCAGGCACTGCGGGAGGATAAGGCCGCCGGACTGCTTGTGTTGCTGTTCCCGGCGGTGGGAATCGGTTTGGCCGCGTGGGCAATCGTGGCGGCCATGCGGTGGCTCAAATACGGCGACTCGATATTCCAGATGGCTGCCGTGCCGGGCGTCATCGGCGGCCAGCTCGCGGGAGTCATCCACACCAACGTCAATCTTCGGCCGGAGGAGAGCGTCAAGCTGGTGCTCAGTTGTGTGCGAAGTTGGATCACAGGCAGCGGGAAGAATCGCGAGACCCACGAGAGCGTGCTGTGGCAGGACTCGCGCGAGATACAACGCGAATCGCTTCAACAGAGCATGGCCCGCTCGGCGATTCCCGTACAATTCACCATTCCCTTCGATGCGCAGGGAACCAGCGATGACGATCTGAGCGACCGCATTCTCTGGCGGCTCGAAGCAGGAGCGGCCACCCCCGGCGTGGATTACAAGGCCCAGTTCGAAGTGCCCGTATTCAAGACGGCGGACAGCCGGGAGGATTTCGTGGCGCACGAAACACCTCTTGCCGCATATCAGAACCCTTCCGAGCTGGACGAAGAATTGCGCGCAGCCGGCATCCTTCGCACGACCCTGGTGTCGGGCGGACGGCGTTATGAGTTTCCCATGGCGCGGCTGAAGGGCACGGCGGCAATTGTCACCGTGTTCTTCGCCATCTGGGTAGGAGCGATTGTCCTCATGGTCGCAGCGGGCGCGCCCATTTTCTTCACCGCCGTTTTCTGCTTTTTCGGGTTCTTAATCGGCTGCGTCGTTTTTGATCTGTGGTTCGGCGCGCAGCGGCTCGAGGCCAATTTCCAGGTCTTGACTGTGACGAGCAGCATGCTCGGGTTCGCCAAGAAACGGGCCTTCTATTACGCCGACATCGAGGCCGTCAAGGTGAGCTCCGACATGCAATCCGGGAACAAGACCTACTACTCGGTTGAAATCACGACAATGGACGGCAATACCTATTCCATTGCGAGGCACATCGCCGACCGCAAGCATGCTGAAGCCATCGCTGCCGACCTCGAAAGCGCGTTGTCGGGGAAATAGTTCTTGTTAGAGGTTTGCGAGGGGGTCGTACGGCTGCGGCTGCGCCTGAGCGGCCTTTGCCTGCTCTTCCAAAGCGCCAACGCGCTCGCGTTCGGCCGAGATGCTGAATGCGAACAGAATCAGTGCAATGTCGCGTAATGGTATGGCGCCCACCGTATTGCCCCAGCCGGACAGAAGATCGTGCACAAGCGAGCGTGCGAACAGAATATCCGAAACATAGAAGGCGATCACGCCCAGTATAATGGTCAGACTGCTTCCGGCGCCGACCGTGGCAATCCCGAACACGGTCATTGCGGTGAGCACCAGGCCAAACCCGATCATGGCGACCTCCATCTCGACGGAGGCTTGCTGGTGAAGCCAGAAATAGCTCGCGGCGCTTATGCCCAATAGCGGGATCGCCGCTCCGATACTCCATCCCAGCGAAAAGCCGCGTATCCAGAAGGCGATGAGAAACGCCGCATGCGCCGCGAGGAATGAAAGCGCACCAAGAAGAAAGAGGCCGCTCCCGCGGAACAAGAACACTTCTCCTGCAAGGGTCAGGACCGTGGCGATAAGAATGGTCCGGCCGTACGCCCGTTTCAGACCGTTACCCATGTACACGGCCGCGATGATTGCTGCTGCAAGGGGATACTGGAGATAACGCGCTACGCCAACAGCGCCCGCCATGCGCAGGGCAATGAAGAGCGCCAGAAGGCCCAGAACCGCGCCAGCCGCCATGAATTGACGCGAATTGCGGGCATAGAACGCCATGAAATCTTTCACGGGGTGGCGCTTGGTTTTCTCCTTGTAGAACGAGGAGCCATCGGTGTAGGCAACGCCGCCGTCTTTGCCCAGGTTGTAGCCGCATTGCTTGCACAGGATCTTGCCTTCAAATGTCACGGCCTCCGTGCCCGGTTTCATGGCTCCGCATGCGGCGCAGATAAACTCTTCGCCGACACGCTGGGCTGCTCCGGCGCCTGCTGAATCTTCCAGCGCCGCGAGGCCGCGCAGACTCGAAAGGTCTTCGAGGCCGCCCAAGAGGTCGGATGTCCCCGGCATATCTTTCAGGCTGTCTGCCAGGTTGCCTTGAAGGCCGAATCCGCCGCTCATCCCTATAGTGGGTGCTGACGGCCCGCCGCCGGCAGGCCGCGGTTGTTGAGCGGGAGCCTGAGGTTGTTGCGCCACGCCTTGAAACAGGTTCGGCGCGGCCTTTCTTGCCGCGGTCCAGTTCGGGAGGCCTTCGCGCCATACCAGTGTGTCCGGCCTAATCGTGCCCTGCTGGACAAGCAGCCCCATCTTGCGCCCATCAAGCGGCCCTATTTGCTTGCTTCCTTCAGCGTAATACCAGTCCATAGTACCCTTTCGGCCGGTTTCAGGAGTGCCAGGACGTGCAAACACCGTCGGACGGCGGCCGTTTTCGGTGCGCGTTGACGGTCAAATGCTATCCGCGCGCGGAGAGCACGTCCTTCTCGTATTGTTTCACGATGTTGATCCAAGTGGTTCCCGCAGGGACCTCGAGTTTCCGGCAATAGTAGTCCCAGACGGCGCCAGCGGGCAGTGTCTTAAGTTCTTCGAGCAATGCGAGCCGCCCGGTGTAATCGCCCGAGCGCTCCAGTTCGGCCAGCTTGTCCGAGGGTTCCAGGAGAGCGAGCAGCAGTGCTTTGATCATGGCGCGCGTGCCCGTGACCCATGCGGCGATCCGATTGATACTGGCATCGAAAAAGTCCAGGCCAATGTGCACCCGCTTGACGAAATCATGCCGGACGATCTCCTCCGCGATGGCTCGCAGGTCGTCGGAGAGGATCACCACATGGTCGCTGTCCCACCGCACTCCGCGGCTCACGTGCAGCAGGATCTCGTCCAGATACAGCAGCACCGACGAGATCTTGTCGGCTATGCCCTCGGTGGGATGAAAATGTCCGGCGTCAAGGCAAAGCAGTTTGTTGTTCCTGATGGCGTATCCCATGTAGAACTCGTGGGAGCCCACCACATAACACTCGGACCCGATTCCAAACAACTTGGATTCCACGGCGTCCAGATTGTGCTTAGGATCGATGGCTTCCGCGAACACGGCATCCAGGGATTGTTTGAGCAGGGCGCGGGGCGTCTGCCTGTCGGCGGGGATATCCTTGAAGCCGTCGGGAATCCATACGTTTGTAATGCACGGGGTGCCCAATTCGCGTCCAATGTGCGCGCCGATCTTGCGGCAGGCGATGCAGTGTTCGATCCAGAACTTCCGAATCCCTTCGTCATAGTGCGAGAGGGTGAAACCGTCGTCGGCTTTCGGGTGGGCAAAGCACGTGGGATTGAAATCCATCCCTAACCCGTTCGCCTTGGCCCAGTCGATCCATCCCTGGAAATGTTCGGGTTGGAGCTCGTTTCGCTCGACTTTCTTCCCGCCGGTTTCGGCATACATGGCGTGCACGTTGAACCGATGCTTTCCGGGAATGAGACTCAGCGCTTTCTCGGCGTCCTGACGCAGCTCGCCGGGGGTGCGCGCCTTGCCCGGGTAGTTTCCCGTGGCTTGGATGCCGCCACCGGAAGCGGCCTCGATACGCTCGAACCCGCCCACGTCGTCTCCCTGCCAGCAATGGAGAGAAATCGGAATGCCGGCCAGCCGCTCCATGGCCCGCGCGGTGTCCACGCCGTATTGGGCATACACCTCCTGCGCGTTGGAATAGGCTTGCTCGATCAAGGCTTCATCCGCGTTTGGAAACATGACTTCTTCCTTCTGCACTGCTCGGTGTGGCTGAACCCTGCCGGTCGCATCCATCGCATTATACAAGAGGCCACACGGACGCGCCAAACCGGGGAACATGGCGGATTTCGCCCGGGCGCCGCGGGAAAGAGCCCGCCAGCGCTGGGCATCAACCTCTCAAGCGGGGCCTGCAATCTGAACAGTGGATGTTCAAGTTGCGCACCATCGCGAACTCGGATGCGGCACGCATTGCGTGGCATCTGCCGGTGACCCGCTGCCAACGGAACCCTTTCTGGTAGAATGCCGCCGGAGGAAGCCCCGTCCGGTTGGCGGACGTCTTATGGTCACACCGATTTTTTCAGGAGGGTTTTGTGAATGGCAACGGAATGCGTGAACAAAGATCGAAATATGTCATTCTGCACGTGCTCGTATCCCGGGTGTTCGCGTCACGCCTTGTGCTGCGAATGCATCCAAACCCATCTGAGAAGCCGCCAACTGCCCGGTTGCTGTTTTCCAGCCGATGCGGAAAGAACATACGACAGGTCCTTCGAAGCGTTTGCGAGGGCCTGGAAGCTGTAGGCCCGTCTATTGCCCGCCGCCGGCGCTCTGCTGAGCGGTGTCTTGTTCCTTGACCGGGCGCGTGGGAGGGACCGGCCTTGTGGGGAGCTTTGGGCGCGTGAATTCCTCC
>Ga0209201_1000800_pt1 | contig 40544 bp, 33 predicted proteins | sample AD_UKC055_MetaG_FD_184411 | JGI IMG/M metagenome (GOLD analysis project Ga0209201, IMG submission 184411) | Active sludge microbial communities of municipal wastewater-treating anaerobic digesters from USA - AD_UKC055_MetaG (SPAdes) (version 2) | ecosystem: Engineered > Bioreactor > Anaerobic >... | reverse complement strand
AGGCCCCGATCCGCCGCGCCTGAGGGGCAAGCACCATCATTACGAAAGAGCACAGCAACGACAGGTTCAACGTTCCGATCAAACCACCCGCCGCCACACCAGGAACGTCAGCCCAACCGGCCAGAGCGAAAAAAACGACTGCCGTGACGGCCGCCAGTGTCAGATTGACAACCACCAGCCACAGCAGAAACCTTCGCGCCCCGATTGAGGGCTTTTCAGTCACCCTCGTCATTCCAGTACTTCCTGGCGGTACGCCAGAGACCCCGGAACGCGGCGGCGATGCCGAGGGCCAGGAACAGGTACATCAGCCACGGCGATGTGCCAAACCTGGAATCGAGCCACGAGCCGATCGCCCATCCGACACCCACGGCGACGGCCATCTCGATGCCAATCGACATCACGCCGAGCGCCGCTTTCATCGGATTCCTTTCATCGCCGGAAGCCATGATCACCCCGGAATCCGAAAGCGGAAGCGTACCAGCTCCGGTCATTTTTTACCACGTTGAGCGGGCTTTGGAACAGGAAATTTGCTAGTTGATTCGAATTGAAGCGGTCTTCCCTGCCTGAAGTTTCACAGTTCCTGAATAAATTTGAGACCCATCAGCAAAAACTTTCACCGCGAAATCCTGCTGGCCCGGGCGATCCATTGGAATCAGGATTACGCCATTGGTCGACCCCCTGGCGACCGACTCGTTGTTCATGAAAACCCGCGCGCCGGGAGGGCCGGTGACGGTCAACCTGGCATCACGATACTCAATGGACATCCTCAAAGGCGCCCTGGGCGGGTTCGCCGCATCGACGTTGATGGAAGTCGATACGTCGCGACATTCGTCACAACTTGGATGCGAAAGAACGACGCTGTGACTTCCCGCTTCAACCAGGAGCCCCTCGACGCGGCCCACACCTGCCTGTCTGCCGTCCACACGAATCTGAACCGCCGGTGGATACGCGTGGATCGATATGGGGAACCTGGCCGAGACCTTGGTGACCTCGGAAGTTTTTTCCTGTATCTCCTGACGTTTCCTGTCCGGAGTGGAGCCGGCCTGGACGATCCCTGGTCTGATACGGACCGGAGGCCTGACGGAAAATCCGTCCGTATCCATGCCTCTGCGTTGTCCGACAGGCATGTCCACCGGCCTGCGGGTTATGGAGATCCCGGACCACGGCCCCTCGGAGTCGAAATTCCACTGCCAGGCAGGACGGGGGTACCAGAGAATCCATGACCCGACCAGCGCGGCGGCCAAAGCCAGTGAGATCAAGGTCATCCTGACCGCCCGGCCCGACTTTACGCTTCGCCGAATCTGCGCCAGAAGCCTGGCGGCCTCCTCACATGATGGATCTGTCTGGCACGCGGTGTCGGCCTCGCGGATCGCGCCGGCCCTGCGCCCGGAGGCCAGATGCTGCCTGGCCAGCCTGACGCGGGCCTGGCAGAGCCGATGCGAAAGGTTTGCCTGTTCGACGGTCGGCGACGCGAAGAACTGGCGCATCTCTGCTTTGAAATCGATCATTCCCACGCCGGCGAGGGCCTCGGCGATGTCGGACTGGATCTCGGAGGCGTGCTGATATCGGTGCGCGGGGTCACGCGCCATCATTTTCATAAGGATCGCGTACAGGTCATCCGGGAAGGAACGCACGCGCGCGCGAACGTCCGGCACCCTGGCCTCGGAGATGGCGCGGAGCAGACCTGAAGGAGTATCCGAAACGAATGGCAGCGTGCCGCTGGCAAGCAGAAAGAAGAGCGTTCCCAGTGAAAACACGTCGGTTCTGGCATCCAGCGCCCTGCCGTCGACCTGCTCGGGGGACATGTGGGCCGGAGAACCAACGATGGCGCCGGTCACGGTCAGGTGTTCCATGTCGACGACATGCGCGATACCGAAGTCCATCAGTTTCAGGACGCCGTCGGCGCGAACCATGATGTTTTCGGGCTTCACGTCGCGATGAACAACACCGTTTTCGTGTGCGTGCTGAAGAGCTCCGGCCACGATCGCTGTCACGACGGCGGCCATCTCGGGCAGAAGCGGCCCGTGCATGGCCAGATACTCCGACAAAGACATCCCGTCCACGAGCTCGGTTACGATCAGGGCGTCCTCTGCGTTGTCGCCGGCAGGATCATTTCCACTCTCGCTGCCGGAAAAATCGTATACCTCTACTATGTTCTCGTGCTTGAGCTTTGCGATGACGCGGGCCTCGCGGCAGAACCTCTCGCGGGCGTCGGCACGCCTGAGCAGGTGAGGATGCATGACCTTGACCGCCACCGGTCGATTCAGCGTCAGATCCACTCCGCGATAAACGACAGCCATGCCGCCACGTCCAATCTCGTGATCGATTTCGTATCTGTCGAGATATGTGCGGCCCACAGGCAGACCCCTGGAATATCCGGCAAGCACTATTCAATATCACCTGACCCCGGGATATTCAAAAGAAAAGTACCCCGACCGGGGATGATGGCGGACCGCCGCCTGAGACTATCGACAGGGAGACGGGCGAATCCGCTCCAACGGCGTCTCCGCGCCGTGCTTGACCAACCGCCCGTGCTGAACTACATTCGAAGATCCGGGTCTTTTTGATTGGAGGGCCACATGTCGGCTGACAACTGCACCGAAGTCCAGAACACAACTGAGCACCTGGAAGTCCTCCGGGATGAACATCGGAAACTCGACTCTAAGATCAAGGAACTGACCTCGGTGTCGTACCTGACGGCAGAAGAACAGATGGAAGTTGCCCAATTGAAGAAGAAAAAGCTCGCTTTGAAGGACGAGATTTTTAAACTCGCTTCTATTCTCGGCATAGAACCATGATTTTTCGTTCCAATAAATTCAGGACGTTACAAAGAGATCAACGGCTAATGCCGCGGATTTTCAAGGTTTGGTGAAAAAACCTCTTGACAAGGGGTTCAATCCGATGGGAAATCTAGGACATGCTCACGGTTGAGCGACGATCAGGCACCCTTGCCTGATTGGTTGATTGAGGTGTTGTTGCACCCAAGGGTATATTGTTTCCATAAGGAGGAACAGAGATGACCAAGGCCGAACTGATCGAGGCAGTCCGCAAGGCGAAGGGCGTTGAACTCACGAAGAAGCAGACCGAAGTCATGCTGAACGCGGTGTTCGATGCGATGACTCAGGCGATCAAGAAGGACAAGCGGTTCTCGTTCCCGGGCTTCGGCACTTTCGCCGTTCGCGCCCGCAAGGAACGCAAGGGCCGGAACCCCCAGAATGGCGCCGAAATCAAGATCAAGGCTTCGAAGACCGTTGGATTCAAGCCGGCCCCGAAGCTCAAGAGCGTGCTGTAGTACAACCGCCTGTATCCATTGACCAATGCCCACTTCCTGATTTCAGGAGGCGGGCGTTGGTTTATCCAGGCTGGCTTGTCCGGGAATCCTTCAAATGACGTCCCCGTTTGTCGAAATGCTGGCGAAGCTGCGCAGGATTGACGCGTACTCGATCTCCTTTTCGGGATGCTCGAAAAACGCCGGCAAGACCACGGCGATGAACGTCCTGACCGCCGACTGGCGTGGCCACGGGATGATGTCCATCGGAATCGACGGTGAAGACGCCGACTTCTGGCTGGGCGTTCCCAAGCCAAGGATCGCCGTGTCGCCGGGAGTCGTCTTCGCGACCGCCGACAGGACCCTGCCCGCCGCCACGACCCCCTGTCGTGTGGTCGAGCGGACTGGCATCCGCACTCCGCTGGGCGAGATCGTGCTGGCCGAGGCGGAAACGTCGGGGTTTGTTCTTCTTGCCGGGATCAGACACAAGGCGGACGTCAGGGAAATAAAGTCACGGATGCTCGCGCTCGGCGTCTCAAGGATTGTCATCGACGGGTCTTATCAGCGCCAGATGTCCGCGGATCCAGGAATCTCCGACGGAATGATCCTTGCGACCGGCGCGGTACTGGGCGGCACCGCGGACGAAGTCGCCATGCGCACCATGGAATTCGTCCACCGAATCAGGATTCCAGCCTGCGACGACCAGATGCGGCGCCACGCGCTCGAAAAGGCGCTCGAACTGGGTGCGGCGTCGGCTCTTCTTGAAGGCGGCGACGTCCTGGTCTCGGACATACCCGGGCCGGGCGGCGCTATCGAACTGCTTGCATCCAATCCGGAAGGCGTCAAATGTCTCGCGCTGCCGGGCGCGGTCCCCGAAGGATTCACGGAATCGCTTGAGAAAGCGTCTCCCCGGGCCGCTCGAGGCGGGTCGTCGGATGGTCTGGTCATACTGGTTCAAGATCCCACCAGGGTGTTTCTCCGCGCTTCCGAACTGGGCTGGCTGGCCAGGCGAGGACACTCGATCGAGGTCGGCCGCGCCATCAGACTGCTTGCGATCGCGGTAAATCCGGTTAACGTCGCAGGCCCGTCGATCCCCTCCGCGGATCTCGTCAAGGCTGTCGCGGCGCACGTCGACGATATACCGGTACTTGATTTCGTCGCGGCCGCCGGTTAATGAAGACACTGGACTGAGAGTCCCGGAAATTCTGACAGGAGAACCCCATGTACCGTTCAAAATTGAACCTTGACACCGACCTGGTGGCACATGCGCGGGAGACCGCGTCGCGGATCGCCGGCTCGGTGATGGAGTTCGCCGCGGTGCGAACCACCACGTCCGTCGAACGCGCGACACTCCGGCTTCTTGGCGTCGAGGGCGCGGATGCGGACGGCGTCCACCTCTCGAACCGTGTCGTCGACTCGGAATCCGGTCGGGCCATGATACCGCACGGCCTGGCCCTGCCTTTTGCCGACGCGATGATACGGACGTCGCTTTCGCCTTCCGCGACCGCTTCCGCGATCGCCTCGGGCGAAGTGGAACTGCGCCTGCCTGCCGGCGATCAGCGTGTCGCCGCCGTCACGATGGCAGAGTCCCTCGCTTCGCGCAGCGGGGCAAAGATCGAGAAGCAACGCGACTTCAGGCGCGCGAGACTGGAACAGCTCGGCGAGGGAGAACGGCCGCTGCTCTACGTGATCGTGGCGACCGGAAACATTTACGAGGATGTGGATCAGGCGAAGGTCGCCGCCAGGGCCGGCGCGCAGATCATCGCGGTGATCAGGTCCACGGCCCAGAGTCTGCTGGACTACATCCCGGAGGGGCCGACGACCGAGGGATTCGGTGGAACATTCGCGACGCAGGCGAATTTCAAGATCATGCGCGACGCTCTCGACGAGGTCTCCGAACGCGAGGGGCGGTACATCCGGCTCTGCAACTACGCGAGCGGTCTGTGCATGCCCGAGATGTCCTGCCTCGGAGCGATTGAGCGTCTGGATGTGATGCTTAACGATGCCCTTTACGGCATCCTGTTCCGCAACATCAACATGCAGCGAACGCTTACCGACCAGCGTTTCGCCAGGCTGGCCGCGGCCGCCGGCGGATTCATCATCAACACCGGCGAGGACAACTACCTCACGACAGCCGACGCCAGCCGCGCCGGACACACCGTGCTGGCTTCCGATCTCATTAACGAACAGATCGCGTTGAGGTGCGGCCTGAAGCCGGAACAGCTTGGACTGGGACACGCGATGCAGATGAACCCGTGGTCCGAGGACATGTTCGTCAACGAGATCGCGATGGCGCAACTGGTCCGCGAGGTTTTCCCGGGTTGCCCGATCAAATACATGCCTCCAACCAAGTACATGACCGGAAACATATTCCGGGGACACGTGCAGGACGCGATGTTCAATATGACCGCGGTCATGACCGATCAGGGAATCCACCTGCTCGGGATGATGACCGAGGCGATGCACACCCCTCACATCCATGACCGCTGGCTCGCCCTGGAATCTGCCGGGATGATCAGGACCGCGGCTCGCCACATGAGTGACGAGATCGAATTCCGCAAGGGCGGACTGGTGCAGCAGTGGGCCGGAAGGGTGCTGCGCGAGGCCGACGAACTGCTTACCCAGGTCGGTTCCGAAGGGCTGTTCTCCGCCATTTCCCGCGGCGTATTTGCTGACGTGAAACGTGGAATGGAGTCGGGACGAGGCCTGGACGGAGTCGCGATGAAGGCGGACGACTACTGCAACCCGGTTGAGGCCATGCTTGCCCGGATGGCCGGTGTCGACCACGACAACGAGGTGCCCAGATGACTGACAACGGATTGCCTAATGGTGTAGACCCCAGGAAAGTCCGCGCTTACGGCGACACGATGAACGACGGACAGGTTCAGGTTTCGTTCAGCCTGCCCGTGCCGATGGGTCCCGAGGCGCGCGAGGCGGCCAGACGCCTCGCCGTGAAGATGGGGCTCAAGGAACCGCAGATCTATCACGAGGCCGACCTCGGCCATGGTTTCTGCTACTTCATCCTGTACGGCAAGTGCCAGCATTCCATCGATTACACCGCTATCGTCGTGCCGAAGCTCGATGTCGAGATAATGGGGTTCCACGACGTGGAGCACTATATGGAGAAGCACTTCGATCGCCGAATCCGGGTCGTCGGCGCATGCACCGGCAACGACGCCCACACTGTCGGCATCGACGCGATCATGGATATGAAGGGATACAACGGCGAGTACGGACTTGAACGGTACTCGACGTTCGAGACCATGAACATGGGAAGCCAGGTCTCGAACGAAGTGCTGCTTTCAATGATCCGCGAATTCAAGGCCGACGCGGTTCTTGTCAGCCAGGTTGTAACCCAGAAGGATGTCCATCTCTCGAACCTGGCCGAACTCGTGGACATGGTTGAGGCTGAAGGCATCCGGCAGGACATACTGATGATCTGCGGTGGGCCGAGGATTTCTCACGAAGTGGCGCTGGAGCTTGGATACGACGCAGGATTCGGGCCTGGAACGAAACCGAACCACGTCGCGGGGTTCATCGCCCAGGAACTGGTTCGCAGGCGTGGAACGGCAACAGTCGAGTAGGCTTATACTGACTTCCTGCTGGCAGCGTCCATTTTTCTTTCACCTGAATCCGACCGCCAACCAGCCGAATTAGTTCAAGAACATCCGGCGCACCGACCGATAACGTGATTACTAAGATAAAATTAATCTTTTTTGTCTTGACATCACAATTAACAGGACTAAATTAATCTTAGTTGTTCGACTTAGAACAGCGCGCCAGGTTTGACGAAATAAAAGGAGGCATGCGAATGCGTGGCACACAGACCGAGACCTTGAAGACCTTCCGAAAGAACATCGCCGATGCCAGCTTTTACTGTCGCGCGAGACGACGCGAGGTCGACATGGGCGCATGCATCAATGACTTCGTCAGCGCCAACGCATTCGAGAACAGGAGGTCGGCCTGTTTCAGATGCCACCAGGGGCGTAAGGTCCGGGAGGACTTCGCGGCGTCGAACTGACCTGGATCAGCAGCAGGGATTAAAGCGCCTTCAGAACCACCGCGACCGACGAACAAATCGGGCCGCCGATGTTGAATGACGCGGCACAACGCGGATTCGGGACCTGCAGGGCTTCAGGCACGGCACCAGTCAACTGACGGTAGTTCCAGCCAACCATCGCGACACCGGTGGCGCCGACCGGGTGACCCTTCGCGATCAGTCCGCCGGAAGTGTTGATCGGGACCACACCGCCATCGACACGTCCCTTGCCGTCGACGAAATACGCGACGCCCTTGCCGGGATCCGCAAGCCCGAGTATTTCGACCGACAGCGCGCCCATGACACCGAAACAGTCGTGAACCTCGGCCACCGAGACGTTCTCCGGATGGATGCCCGCCATGTCGTAGGCGGCGTTCATCGCCTTGTACGCGCCGGCCGGCCGGATCGTGTCGCGCCCTGTCACGGACAACGGATCTGTCGCAACGCCGAAGCCCGCCAGTTCGACGACCTTCGAACGCGGAATGCCCAGCTTGTCGATACCGGCCTGCGTGGCCAGGATCAATCCCGCGTAACCGTCGGAAATCTGGGAGGCTTCGTAGGTCTTCAGCGGCAGCCCGTCAATCACGTAGCGGTTCGGACCTTCGAGGGTCATCACCTTCTCGACCGACATCTGCACCTTATTCATCTGCGCCAGCGGATTCAGGTTCGCGTGCCTGTACATGTTCACGGGCACGTGCGCGAATTCCTCTTCAGTGACGCCCCATTCCTTCATGTACCGATCCATGACCTCGGCGAACAGGTGCGGAAATATGAACACCTTGCCATCGCGATTCTCGGGGTGCGAGGCGGTTCCGAGCGCCTTACCGATCAAGACGCCGTCCATCTTGCCCTCGGCGTTGCGCATCTTCTCGACACCGATGGCGATTCCGACATCACCCATTCCAAGAAGCAGCTTGTAGACGACAGACATGATGGCCTGACCGCCGCTCGCGCACGCATTCTCGACCGTTTCGATCGACTTGCCTGCCATGCCGGGCACCATCGCGAGCATGCCGGCCATCAGCGTCTGACCGTTCAGAACCGGCACAAGCAGACCACCGATCGAACCGACATCGACAGACGCCAGCGGGATGCCCGCATCCGCCGCCGCGCCCTGCGCCGCGTCCGTGATCATTTCCTGAATGGACATCGGGCCAAGCTTGCCAAAAGCACTCTGGTGGTAACCGACAACGAAGATCTTCCCTTTTCCTGAAGCCATGATTACACCTTCAAAGACTCGAAAAATCTTAACCTAAAAGAGACAAATTCAATACAGTTGAGCCACTTTTTTGTTAACCCGTTGACAATTCACTAAATTCGGAGATAATGGGCGCACTTTGCTTAAAGCTTCGTTCCCATGGTGGGATCGAAGGAGGATAAAAATGAAGAAGGTATCTCTGGTTCTCGTGTGCGCGTTCGCAATGGTTTTCGCGGTTTCTTGTGCGAAGAAGGCTACCCCGGAGCTCTGCGCCCAGGCCTGTGCGAAGAAGGTCGAGCTTGCGCCGAAGCCCGTAGTTGAAAACCCGGTTGACAAAGTCGCCGCCGCTTTCAAGGCTGAAGAAGACGCTCTGGCCGCCGAAGAAGGCAACGCCATGGCCGAAATCCAGGCTGCCTGCGACACCGCCGCCGCCAACCTGACCAAGGAAGAAGAGAAGGCCGCCGCCGTTGCCAAGTGCGACGCCGACAAGGCTGCCAAGGCCACCGAACTGGCTCCCCGCAAGGAAGAGCTGGCTGCGAAGAAGGCCGCTGCGATGGACGCCGCTGTCAAGGCCAAGGCCGAAGCTGACAAGAAGGCCGCCGAGCAGCTCGAAGCTGACAAGACCGCCTGCGCCGAAGAGTGCGTGAACGGCCGCTTCACCGAAGTGAAGGTCAACTGCCAGATCGCCGCGACGACCGTCGAAGAATTCGACGCCTGCAAGTAATAGACAAATCCAGTAATTCTCCCTTCCCCAGTTTCCATCCGAGCTGCAGCTCCTGACCAATCCGGTTGACAATCGGTTTCACGAAAACGAAACTGTATCCCGTATTTCTTGTGAACCCGAGGGGGCTTCCAATGACTTTTCGCACAAGCAGATTCGCGATGATGACCCTTACTCTGGCAGCCCTTGCCCTGGCGGCCGGGACAGCTTGCGGAGGACGCACGCACCCGTCCGAAGACGAAGGTGGAAACCCGCCGCAGGACAACGGTGGGCAGGATACGGAAACGGTCGAACCGGATGCTTTCGTCAGCGACGGCTCTATCGCCAAAATCCAGAAGACCGACCTCAGCGTCATCTGTCCGCCGGATGGAACCGACACCGCGCCAGGCTTCCAGAACGGTGAAACCGATCTGGTGATGGACGTGATTGTGACGGCACCCAAGGCCGAGGCATCTTCCAAGCTCGACAGGTATTTCGTGGCCGAGGCGACCGGTACCGTTGCGGCGCCATGGGCCGGCGCGGCTATGACCGTTTCCCGTGACCTCGGTCTGCCCGACTTCGCGGTTGGCGACATCCTGACCGTCACGGTCAGCCACCTCGAGTACTACTGCATGACACAGCTTCAGGTCACGACCGCGTCACGGCTCGGCAACGGACAGGTTCCCGCTCCGTACGATGTGGCCGACCCGTCCGAGATCGGCAGCCAGGATCGCGCCACCGCCGAGCAGTACGAGGGCGTTCTGGTGCGGCTCAGCAACGTCAGGGTCACCAACCCGAACCTGGGATACGGACAGTTCGAGGTAACCGGTGGCGTCATCGTGAAGCCGTCCTACGGGATCACCTACCAGGCCGCTGCGGACGACGGTTTCGACGAGATCATCGGTGTCGTCGATTACTCGTATGGTAAGTACGTGCTTCTGCCCAGGTCGAACGCGGATCTGACCCTTGAAGGCGGACAGACCATCGATGTCATTGATCCGGGCGAAATGATTCAGCCTCCTGACGTTCAGTACGAACTTCCAGACGGCGTCGAGCCGCCGACGTCGCTGATCGCGCTTCAGTCCTCGGACGACAGCACGACCTGCGCCACGGTCAACTCGATCAAGACCGTCCAGGACGGCCTCACGTTCAATGACCTCGTCGTGGTCAGCCCGAAGTACGTGGCCTCGTCGAACAAGCTGGACGGCTACTACGTCTGCCAGGGTCTCCTTGAAACGGTGCTTCCTTACTCGTGCATGGCGATGACGATCGACGTGGCGGCCACCGAGAAGTTCGCTCCTGGCGACGTCATCGATGTCGAAGGAAAGTACATCGAGTACTACTGCTTCTCCGAGATCTCGGCTACGACGGCCACGAAGGTCGGGACGGCCGACGTGCCCGCGCCGATTACCGTTGATCCCGCGGATCTCGGCTCCCAGAACGCGGGAACAGCCGAACCCCTGGAAGGGACGCTTGTCCGCATCGAGAACGTCGAAATTATCGAAACGCCGACGAACGGCTCGGATGGAAAGGATCACGGCGCCTTCAAGGTTACCGGCAACGCGGTGATCGGAAACTCCTTCTACCTTGATTACATGAACCGTGCCACCGATGGCCGCGCGGCCGGTCAGAAGTTCCTGTCGATCACCGGTGTGGTTTCCTTCTCTTACGGCCGCTACGAGATCATGCCCAGAACGCTGGACGACCTCGAATTCGATGGCGAACCGATCGTGGTTGAAAAGGACCAGCCCGACGTGATCGAAAACGAGGTTTCCGACACGCCGTACACCGTGTTCGACATTCAGACCAGGACCGAGTCCGCCGACTGCACTACCAACGGTTTCGTCAACGTCCTGAACGGTGCGTCTTTCTCACCGATCATTCTCACGACGGACAAATTCTCGGCCAGCGCATCGCTCGACGGATACTACGGCATGGACTACGGCGTGGGCGGCAGCCAGCTCAGCCACGGCATCATGATCGTGGCCCCCAAAACGCTGGCCACCGCTTTCGTCAAGGGCGATGTCGTGACGATCTCCAACGGCGAATACTACGAGTACTACTGCATGAGCCAGCTCGAGATCGTCGCCGCCGAAAAGACCGGAACCGACACCGTTCCGCCGCCGGTCGAGATCACGCTCGCCGCGCTTGAAAACGGCGGTCTGGACGACGCTGCCTACGCCGAGCAGCTTGAAGGCCTGCTGGTGACGATCCCGGCGACCACGATCACCGCGGCGACTTCCACCGACACCAAGACGTGGTTCGAGGTCGGCAACAAGATCAACGTCGACAAGCAGTTCTACATCCAGGATTTCACGCCGACCCAGGATGCGGCGCTGAGTTCGATAACCGGTATCGTCAGGTACAACTACGGCAAGTACCGGCTCGCTCCACGCACCGCCGCCGACATCGTGGTTTCGCCGTAATCCGGCGGTCGCTTTACCACCCCGGGGAAACGCGGTTTTTTCGCTCCTGACACTCAATATCAGTGGTGCCATTTTTAATGATTCCTGTGATATGCTTCCCGGGCGGTGGTGTCGCGGGGCACTGGCCTGCCCAGAAGGCGGCGCGGTTCGACGACATCGCCGGCAGGCGGCTACGGCCCGATGCGTTTCACCGCCTGGTCCGGAAAAGGCTTTGGTTCCACCGGAGGAAGTGATGCTGAAAAGATTCCCGGTACTGGCTGGCGTTGCGGTTCTGATGCTTCTGTCCGCGCAGGCTGTCGCGCAGGACGCGCAGCCGGCACAGACCCCCGACAACGCGACAATCGACTCCACGGCAGTTGCCCCGGACCAGGTTTCCCAGCCAGCCACCGAGCACCCGGACGCCGAACCCATAGCCGACGCCGATGAACAGGAAATCGAGTTCGACCAGGAAAAGGCAATGGTTCATGGCAAAACCGTGTACTACGCGGATCGCGGACTAATCCTTCCGCTCGGTACCGGCGAGGCGCGTGTGGACCTTTTTGTCGGACTGAACAAGGGCTGGGAAGGCAAGGTCTTCGGCGTCGGCTCGACGCTGGCCTCCGAACGGAACGCCGGCCTCACCTTCAGGGGAACTCTCTGGGGCCCGTTCGAGATGGGCATGTCGGTTCAGTACCTTCAGTCGATGTACGATGGATACGGCACGAAGCTTCATGGCAACAGGGACGGCACCATCAGCACCCCGACCGCGGAAAGGGGCCCGGAAGGTGACGGCACCCGCCGGATTGCAGGTTACGGATACAAACTCGCCGACGGTTACAACCACTTCACGCCGGCTTACCTTTACGGCCGTTTCAAGGTCGTCGAGCAGTTCGGCGTCGAAATCGGCATCGTGATTCCGACCATGCAGGCGGAAGGCTTCAACCGCCCGACCCTTCGCTTCGGATTCCCGGTCCAGTGGATCGCTGTTCCCGGCCTGCTCAAGCTGCATGCGCGCCCGGACCTGCTGCTCGGTTTCGGCACCACCGACCCGTACGACCCGCTCACCATGCCGGACAGCCCGGTAACGGTCGGGATCTACGTCGACGCCGGCCTGACGCTTTCGGTCGCCAATTTCTTCATCGACCTGACGGTGGCCTACGGTGGCGATCTTTACCCGTACAAGCGCGGATACGTTCCATTCTCGATCCTGCTCGGTTACCAGGTTCTTCCCAGGCTTGATGTGTTCGCGGGAATCACGCTCGACAACCTGATCCCGGAATACGGCAGCGCCGGTGACGCCCGCAGCCTCACCACCGGTTTCCAGTGCCGGTTCTGAATATGACCGGAGGTTTCCGCTCCAATTCTTGCTGGCGGTACACCATATGAAAATCCAGGCCATCATTCCGGCGCTCGTGATCATGATGGCAGCGGCCTCCGCCTCGGCACAGACCGTCGTGCCGATAGTGGATCGCCCTCTGGTGATACAGGAAGGCCAGGGCACCCTCAGCTTCGACATGTCGGTTGAATTGAATGCCGGCGCTCCCGGCCGATCCGGCGGCGTATACAGCTCGCTGGCCCACGAACCATGGGGCGGATTGGGCGCATCCTACGGTTTCGCCAAAGGCATCGAGGCAGGAATCAGTCTTCCCTGGCTCTTCTCCGATTTCAGTCTGGACAAGGTTCACGCCTTCAACACGGCCATGAATGGATGGCCGCTGTTCCAGTCGTTCGAAAACCGGAGTCATTTCCAGCCCTTGAACATCTGGGCCAGATTCCGACTCGCCGACTTCGTGGCCGTCGACCTCACGCTGATGGTCCCCCTCGAGGAGATCAAGGCCAATCAGATGGGCGCTGCGGTCGGCCTGCCCTTCAAGTTCACCGTCCTTCCGGGGCGGCTGGCTGTGCATTTCCGGCCGGAATTCAAGTTCGGTTTCGGCAATCGCAAGCGTTCGTTCGGGGAATACACACAGATCACATTCTTCATGGACGCCGGTCTGACCGCCAATATCACGAAGTCGCTGTTCCTGGATCTCACGATCGGTTACGGCAGGACCCTGCTTCCATCGCCGGATCTTCTGGTGTCTCCGGAGTACATCGGGGCAACCGGCTACAACGGTTCCGGGTGGTTGCCGGTGTCTTTCACGATCGGATACACGGTGATTCCTTCCGTCGATATCTTCGCCGGTTTCACGATGACCAATCTGGCCCCGGAAGGATCCATTGGGGCCGGTGACAGCAGATCGCTTACAATCGGACTCGACTACAGATTCTAGCGGGGCCGGCCATGAAGAAACTGATTCCCGTCATTGCGCTGCTGGCGCTGCTTCCGTGCGTGCCGGCGTCCGCCCGCGACATGAACCAGAAGTTCGGCATTGGATACGAACAGAGCCTGGGCGGTGTCTCGGGCATCAACCTCAAGTACAACATAAAAAATTTCCAGGTTGGGGCGACGGTCGGATTCGACATCTTCAAGCCGGTTGATTCGGATCCCAGGTCGGCGGTCCGCTTCTCGGTCGGCGCGTCGTATTTCTTCGCCAGCTTCAAATCCGTAAACATGGGAATCGGCGTGAAGGTCAACGCCGGATGGAAAAATGGCGACGCGGTCAATGCGGAGCGGCGCGACAAGCTGAACTGTGTCGATGGACAGGACTGTCCCGGCCTGGTTGAATCGGGCGATGTCTGGCAGGTCAACCTCGAGATCCCACTGACGGCCGAGATATTTCTTTCCGACCACTTCGCATTCACGCTGTCGGCCGGTTTCGTGATCACGATCCTCACCGAGGACGCCGTTGTGCTGGGCGAAAATCCGTTGAACCCTGCCATGGCATCGAACACTGCGAAGTCGGGATACGGCTTCAGTCTCGGGATGGGAAACCTGTTGGCGTCAGCCGGTTTCGTTGTTTACTTCTAGAACATGTAGAATCCTGTTCGATATCGCTTCGCGAGGCGCACCGGATGACTGCCAGACTTGTTAAATCGCCGGTCCCCGGACTGATGCTGTCACTCCTTCTGGTCGTCTCATGCGCCGATTCCGGGCCCGGCCGGGACGTTTCCGGAGACGCGTCCGACGCCGTGTCCCGGGACACGGTAAAAGATTCCATTGCGGACGGCATCGGCACCGAGTTTGAGGTCTGTAATCCAGGCACCATCCAGGGCTGCTCGATGGATGGGCTTGGCGAGGTCACATGCGCGCGGGACGGTTCCGGATGGGAAGTCGTTTCCTGCGGCGCGGGAAGTACCTGCGTCGCGGCCGAGGGAAGGTGTTCGAACTGCATTCCCGGTTCCCTCAGGTGCAGGGATGACGACATCATTCAACGCTGCAACGAATCCGGTACTGAATGGGAGGACTACCAGGACTGCCTGGGCGCCACGACCGGCGAGGTGTGCCGGCTCGGAGTCTGCATCGGCCTGTGCGAACTGAACTCCAAGCTCAGTTCCTATATCGGCTGCGAATACTGGGCGGCCGACCTGGACAACGCCTTCGTGCGCAGCAGCAGCGAAAGCGGTTACTCGGACGCGGCGGGCGCACCCTGGGCCATCGTCGTCTCGAACACCAGCCCGAAATACCCGGCCACTGTCCAGATCGACTGCAAATACGGGCCGGTTACGCGGGACCACTGGGGCAACCTGCTTGATCTCTCGCCGCTGCCGCCGATGAGCCTTAGAATCTTCACCATAGCCAGAAACTATGTGGTCGAGGATGCCACCAGCGAATACTTCGGCCAGGAATTCCCGATGGACGTGGATGGGACGGTCCTGAAGCCGCTCGCTTACCGGGTCAAGTCGTCGATCCCCATCACCGCCTACCAGTTCAATCCGCTCGAAAACGAAAAGGTCTTCTCTAACGACGCGTCTTTGCTGATTCCGTCGAACGCGCTCGGGAAGTATTACGTGGTGATGACGCGGGAACAGACCTTCGATGACTTGAAGGGGTTCCTGACCGTGGTCGCCATTCATCCGGGAGAGACTCAGGTAAACGTCACGGTCACCGCGCCGACGCTGGGAGGATCAGGTATTCCAGCAATGCAGGCTGGCGGCAGCAAGACCTTTGCCGAACTGAAACAGTTCGACACGTTGAACATTGAAACCAACGCCTACGGCGCCGACCTGACCGGGTCGATCGTGCTGGCCAACCACCCGGTTGTCGTGTTCGGCGGAAGCGAGGCCGCCAACGCCCCGAACACCAACCACTGCTGCCCTCAGGGAATCTGCGAATACCATCATCAGTGGCTGGAATGCGCCAACCGCGACGACTGCCTTTGCGAATGGCCGGCAAGGTATCTCGATCCGCCGCGTGACGTGACCTGCCGGAACAACTACGACTGCATCGTGTACAACACGTGCTGCGCGGACCATCTCCAGATGCAGATGTTTCCGGCCATCACATGGGGAAAGGAGTACATCGCGACTCAAAGCTATCCGCGCGGCGGCGAACGGGACGTCTGGCGCATCATGGCCGCTTCCGACAACACGGAGTTCACAACCTATCCCGGCATGACCGATACCTGGCTGCTGAACAAAGGCGAGTTCGTCGATTTCGAATCCAGCGAGAATTTTGAAATCTACGGAAAAAAACCGCTGCTGGTCGGACAATTCCTTGCCGCGCAGCAGGCACCCGAACCGGGAGATGGCCCTCTGGACGCGACTACGGGCGACCCCAGTTTCATCCTGGCGGTGCCGGTCGAACAGTTCCGCACCGAATATGTGTTCCTGGCCCCGAACAAATATATGTTCGACTGCGTGAACATCATCTCGAAGCCCGGCGTCCCGGTCTATCTTGACGGGGTCGAACTCCGCCAGGAAGACTACACATTCGTGAACATCAAGACACTTCAGGCACAGATGCGTGAACAGAAGTTGACGCATCCGTCCGAACTGGGCCAGAAATTCGGCGACTACAGGCTGATCGGTCAGGGGAAGTGGGCGGTGTGGCGCCTGATCATCCCGGACGGGGTGCACACGGCATCCTCGGCCGAGCCGTTCGGCGTGATCTCCTACGGTTACGATCAATACGTTTCTTACGGCTATCCGGCGGGGCTGAACCTGCAGGATCTGAAGCTGATAAATGAAGACGATGTCCAGTGACAGAACGCCGAGGCAACACGCGAGGCGCCACACTTCGGGCTTGATCGCACTAACCCTGCTGCTGGCGGCGATCTGCGCCCCTCGTGACGCGAAGGCGGACTACATCGACATCAAACATGTCTTTCAGGGAACCGCCTATACCCTTTCCCAGGGAGACTTCGTCGTAGGCGTGATCGGGCCGGCTTCCTTCGGCCTTGTCGAGGAACTGACGCTGACGACACACCCGATACTCGATCTGATCCTGATCCCGAACGTGAACCTGAAGTGGAAATTCTTCGACAACGACAAGGTCGCGCTCGCGTTCGACATCGCTTATATACAAAGCTTCCTGGACACCAGTGTCACCGACATCCCGGGGTCGCTCAGTCCGTACATGATCCTGACGGTCCCGATCAAGGATGTGGCCAGCGTGACATTCAGGGCCGGATACGTTCTGGAACTGTCGCCCACTTCGCATGGGCTGACTTACGGCGCGGACGTGTCGTGGCTGGTGACCCCGTCGGACCTCCTGTCCGTCTCGGTCGCGGGTCAGTACCATCCTCTGGGCCGCGGCGCGGACGTTCCGACGGTAACCGTGACGTACGGCCATGCGTGGGACCAGATCCGGCTGACCGTGGGCATCGCCATCGGTTCCTTCATGACGCGTGTCGGGGATCTGCCGAGCGACGTGTTCGACATTCCGGTCTATCCGGTCATCGATGTCTGGTGGCTTCTGTGATCCGCGCTTCAGAATGACGATGGCGCCGCTTCGACAACCGCCGAAGGAACTACCTCGCCGGAGGGTGGAACCGGACCCTGCCCGTCCGATCGCCCGAGACGCTGGAGCATCGAGTTGTAGTTCGCCTTCGCCTCGGGGGTGTCGAGTTCCTCGGCTATCGCCCTCATCTCGTCCAGCCTTGACTGGACTCCGATGTTCGTCCCCACATAGGTGTTTCGAGCGACATTGATCTCGGTTTCGAGCTGACGCATCCGCTCCATGCGCCTGGACGCGACATCGGGATCGACCGTCGCCGAGCCGCCTTCCTTTGCGCCACCGGCCGCGGCGGGTTCCGGGGCCGGCTGATCCGTCGGAGCGACCGGGGATTCCACATTGTCGTCTTCTTCCGCCGGGGGCTCGCCTTCGGCCGCGGCGCCTTCTTCCTGTTCCTGATCCGGCTCGGGAAGACCGGCTGCTTTGTTCAACAAGGGGTCAACGCCATCCCGACACCCGGCAACGCCGAGCTGCCTGGGAATGCCGGCTCCCGTCTCGGCGATGCTGGCGCACTCCGATGGCACGAGCCCCAGTTCGTTGCACCGCTTGAACACATACGACCTGCAGAAGGAATTCCCCTGATCGGTGATGGCGGAAACAGGCGCCTGAACCATCGCTCCACCGGCCGGCGCCGACTCCGTCCCCGACGCAGGGGGTGGACTTACGGTGCCCGCAACGGGCGCTTCCCCGTTCGATACCGCCGATGTCACGGTCGATGTCGAGACGCTGGGCGAACCTGACATCAGGACCGCCACCACCACAACAACCAGCACGAACCCGCCGGCCAGGGCCAGCGTCACGATGTTGCCGCGAGACAATTTCTCCATAACGACAGCCCCCTTGAACTATCGACATGATAACATCTGTCGGCATCGAACCGCCTGGAAACACCGGAGGACGCCGATGGCTCGACCCGATGTCTCTATTGTACTGCCAGTATTCAACGAGGTGGAGAGCATTGAACCGCTCTTCGCGGAAATCCAGGATGTGATGTCGAAATCAGGCAGGACCTGGGAGGTCATTGCCTGCGACGACGGCAGCACGGATGGCAGTCGCGAACTGCTGCTCAAAAAGGCTGGACAGGACGAACGCCTGAAGCTGATCGTGCTGATGCGGAACTTTGGGCAGACGGCCGCCCTCGATGCCGGCTTTCGTGCGGCTTCCGGCGACATCATCGTCCCCATGGACGCCGATCTCCAGAACGATCCCGCCGATATCCCCCGCCTGATCGCACGGCTTGAGGAGGGCGCCGACCTGGTCTCCGGATGGCGCGCGAATCGACGCGACAGCTTCCTGACAAAGACCCTGCCGTCGATGATCGCGAACAAGCTTGTGGTTTCGCGTGTGACCGGAGTCAGACTTCACGACTACGGATGCACCCTGAAGGCATACCGCGCGTCGTTCTTGAAGCAATTCCATCTTTACGGCGAGATGCACCGACTCATTCCCGCCTATGTGAAATGGGCCGGCGGGCGCGTCACCGAGGAAAAGGTGAACCATCGGGCCCGCAAGTTCGGCAGATCCAAGTACAACCTCAGCAAGACATTCAGGCTGATCCTAGATTTGATGACCATCCGTTTCCTGCTCGGGTATTCAACGAAACCGCTGTACTTCATGGGGAAATATGGGCTTCTGGCCATCCTGCTGGGCACGATGTCGATGACCTGGACCGTCATCAAGAAGATTCTGTGGTGGGAAAACCCCCTTTATACCGACCCGTTCTTCATCGTCTCGATCTTCCTGTTCATCGCGGGCTTCCAGTTCCTGTTCTCGGGGCTTCTGGCGGAACTGAGCATGAGGACCTACTATGAAAGCCAGGACAAGCCCCCTTACGTCATTGCCAGGAAGGTGAACCTCTGAGTTCACCCCGGGAGCCTTTGGCATGTGCGGAATAACCGGATTCACAAGGTTTGGCGGCGCATGTCAGGATGACGACGCGGTACTGTCCCGCATGACAGCGAGCCTTTCCCATCGAGGCCCGGACGACGATGGGCGCTGGATCGGAAACGGCGCCTGCCTGGGACACCGTCGTCTTTCGATCATCGATGTCGCCGGCGGCCGGCAACCGCTGCTGTCCGAGGACGGACAGGTAGTGGTCGTCTGCAACGGCGAGATATACAACCACCACGAACTGCGTGCCCTGGTCATCTCACGCGGGCACCGCCTTTCAACCAGATCGGACTGCGAGGTTCTCGTCCACCTCTGGGAAGACGAGGGCACGGCGATGCTTGAACGTCTGGACGGGATGTTCGCTTTCGCCTTGTGGGACTCGCGCACGCGCACGCTCGCCCTGGCCCGGGACCGCATGGGCAAGAAACCGCTGTTCTGGTCCCGCGTGGGACGCGACGCGGTGTTCGGCTCGGAACTGCGTGCCGTCGTGACACACCCCGACGTGTCGCGCCGTGTCGACCCGACATCCCTGTATCGCTTTCTGACCCTCGACTATGTGCCGACCCCTTATTCAATCTTCGAGGGTGTCTTCAAGGTCCAGCCGGGCGGTTTCGTCGTCATCGACGCGGAGGGTGTTCGCGAGGGCCGTTTCCATGAACTGACCGTTCCCCTGAAGCCGACGGAAACGGACGAACGAACGGCCGCCCGGGACGTCTGGGACTCGCTGGTCAGGGCGACCGGCGCGAGACTCGAGTCCGAGGTCCCTCTGGGCGTCTTTTTGTCGGGAGGGCTCGACTCCGGCGCTGTGCTTGCGGCGATGGCCGAACATGTCGACCCGGCCGGTATCTCGACCTTCACGATCGGTTTCGAGGACCCGACATTCGACGAATCCGCGCCGGCAGGACTTGTCGCGAAAAAGTTCGGGACGAAGCACCACGTCAGGCGAATCTCGGGGGCACAGGCACTCGAACTGGTCCAGGAGACGCCGACGATCGCGGACGAACCACTGGCCGACTACTCGATCCTGGCCACGACGCTGCTTTCCAGGTTCGCCCGCGAGCACGTCACTGTGGCCCTGTCCGGTGACGGCGGCGACGAACTGTTTTACGGCTACGACACGTTCAGGGCTGACCGGTGGGCATCGTTCATAGACGCGATGCCACTGTCGCGCCTGTTCAAACGCGTGCTGCCGGCAGCCGCGTCGATGATCCCCGTGTCCGACAGGAACATGGGGCTGGACTACAAGGTCTCGCGCATGGCCCGCGGACTCAGGTACGGACGGTATGAACGCCACCTGGCATGGACCGGCTCGTTCGACCCGGCGGACGTTCGCCCACCAGCCGGCGTGCTGTCGGATGATTTCGCCGGGATGCTGAACGTCCTGGATTCCGACCCGTATCCCGACGTGAACAGGGTCCTGCAGGGTGCGGGAGACGCCGACCCGCTCAAGCTTCTCAGCCTGCTTTACGCCAGGCTCTACCTTCTCGACGGCGTTCTGGTGAAGGTCGACCGGGCCTCCATGAGCACCGGCCTCGAGGTCAGGTCGCCGTTCCTGGACACCAGAATGGTCGAACTGGCAATGTCACTGCCGCCCGGTCTCAACCTGAATGGGGGTCGCACCAAGCAGTTGATGCGCACCATGCTGGAGGGCCGCCTCCCCGACGAGATTCTGACACTCCCCAAGAAAGGTTTCGGCGTCCCCATGGCATCCTGGCTGCGTGCCGACCTCAGGCCCCTCCTTGAAGACCTTCTCTCCCCCGAAAGACTGCGCAGACAGGGAATTTTCCGTCCCGAGGCCGTGTCCTTCCTGGTCGACTCCCACATGTCAAAAAAGCGGAACTGCAGGAAGGAACTTTTCAACCTGCTGGTCTTCCAGCTCTGGCACCAGCGCTGGCTTTCCTAATCACCGATATTGACCTATATTAGGCGGATATACCCGGCTCCGGGCCGTTGAAAACGGACCGCGGGCCAAACCGGTGGAAGCGGAAATGAATGATGTGAATCTGGCTATCATCATCGGGGAACTGATTGGCGGACTGGGGCTTTTCATTTATGGAATGAAGCTGCTGACGAACGCGCTCCAGACGGTCGCGGGAACGCGTATGCGCAGCCTTCTCGGGCGTATCACCAGCAACCGGGTTTCCGGCATGGCCGCCGGCACGGCGATGGGATTCATGGTTCACTCGGGCGCCGGTTCGGTGATGATCGTCGGATTCATCAACGCCGGACTCCTTACGCTGGCCCAGTCGATCCCGATCATGCTGGGCAACAACCTCGGCACATCGCTCTCGATGCAGCTCTTTTCTTTTCACATCGGTTTGTACAGTTACTACGCCATAGGCATCGGGCTCTTTCTCGGCACGCTGATCAAGAAAGACTGGGTGCGCAGCGTCGGGATGATCATCCTTGGATTCGGACTGCTGTTCCTGGGCATGGACGTGATGAAGATGGCGGTGGCGCCGATGAAGGACGCCGGAATGCTCGACGGGTTCATACCTTCCGGCGCATCGACCACGTTCATGACTGCCTTTATCGGGCTGATCGTCGGATTGGCCGGTTCGGCACTGATGCAATCCAGCGGCGCCCTGATCGGAATGTTGTTCGCGATGGCCTCGGCCGGCGTATTCACTTCATTCTCGCAGACCTTTCCGATCGTCCTGGGCGCGCACATCGGAACGTGCATCGTCGGACTGCTCGGCAGCATCGGGACGAATATCGAGTCCCGGCGCTCCGCGATGGCGCACCTTATGTTCAACACGTTCGGCGCCGTCGTGGCACTGGCGATGTGGCCGCTATACAAGTTCGCAATCGAGGCCGTGGGTGGAGACATGGTCCATCAGATTGCCAACACCCACACCGCGGTACAACTCGTCAACGGATTGCTGGTGCTGCCTTTCGCGACTCAATTCACCGGGCTTGTGCGCCGGATGACGCCAAGCAGCAAGCTGCCGGTCCCCAAATCAAACCTTGAGGACAAATATCTGCAGACGCCCGAGATGGCGATCGTCGCCGTCATGCAGGAGACCCGGCGCATGGGCACGCTGGTGCGCAAGATGCTGCGCCAGGCGATGACCGGGGTGGTGAAGCCCTACACCGACAACATGCGGGCATCAATCGCGCGCGAGGAAGAGACGGTCGACCTGCTGAAGGACTCGATCAACGAATACCTTTTCGAGGTCAGCAAGCGTCAGCTTTCGCAGCGCCAGTCGATGATCCTCCAGCATCTGATGAGGACCGTCGCCGACATCGAGCGAATCGGAGATCACGCTGAGTCGATCACCGAGATCATCAGGGAAAAGGACCATCGCGGCGTCGCGTTCGACACGGCATGCCTGAAGAACCTGATCGACGCGTTCATCAAGGTGGACCTTATCCTCGACAAGCTGGTGGACTCCCTGAACCCGGCCAACCGGGTGTTCGGTGAACAGGCCGAAAGCCTGGAACTCGCCAGGCTCGAATACAAACAGCTCAGCATGAAAGCCCGCGAGTTCTACAAGAACAAGATTATCGCCGGCGAGGCAGACGCGGTGCACGGCGTGATCTACGCGAACCTCATCACCACCATGGACCGCATCGTGGGACACACCAAGAACGTCGCGCGCCTGGAAAAGGACCCGATGTTCAAGGTGAAGCTTGAAAAGCTCGGAAGGCAGATGCCTGACTCGCCCAGACAACCGATGATCGACGCCAGCTACATGTTCGTCGAGACCGGGATCTTCAACACCGCCGAACTCGAGGAGAAACTCCTCACGTTCCAGCCGCCGACCGAGGGCAGCCAGCTTCCCCAGCCACCAGTCAAAGACACGGCCACCGCGTCAGGCAAATCCACTTCTGCCCGGGAAGGCGGAGCAACGCGCTCCCACGACACGGGCTACACCCACGAAGACCCATCCGAGTACGACTGACGCGATTAATCTGTTACGGGAAGATCATGCGGGAGGGCGGTTTCAGTTACCCGCGCCTCCGATGTGCCTCTTCTGCAGTTCGAAGAGTTTCTGACTGCGCAGCATTTCGTCCTGCGTGCCCGGGGGCAGCGTCTGCGGTTCACCCTTGAGGCGCGGAGGCATGCCCTGCCTGTCACGTGGGAAAACCGGCTTCGGACTTCTGGATGCGCGACCAATAACGCAATTCATCTCAAAGGGTTCACCGCCCTTTATCTGGAAAATCAGACGGCCCTCTTTCAGCGTCGAATCAAGCGGACCTTCCATGGTCAGTTCAACCGCGCCCTCGCCGGCCGGAGTCGCCGAAATCAGCTTGACGGGCAGGTCGCCGGCGTCCAGAGACCTTACGGAAAATGACTTTCCGGTCAGGGACCTGAGCACGACCCGCGCCTCCTGTGTCGTCTTCTCGGCCTCGGTCAGACGGCCTCTCGGCGGAAAGACGACGGTCCTGGGCTCGGAAACGATGTCACCTGTGACCTCGGCCACGACGTTGGCAAAGAACGTCGGGTACTCGGCGCTGTCGGTCGTTGCCTCCAGTCGTCCGCGATAAAACCCTTTGGCGCCTTCGGACTTGAAAACGATCTCGACCTTGCGTCCGGCGGATCCCTCGACGATCGTCGCGCTGAACCTGGTGTCCTCGGCCGGCGTCACGGTCAGTCCCGTGATCGAGACACCTTCAGTCTTCATACCAACCATTTCGAGCTCTCTTTTGACCTCGGTCCCTTTCGGAACCTGCCCGAACTGAATCGACTCGACCGAGAACGCGACAGCCGGTTTGATGTCTCCGGCGACGGTCAGATCAACCGAAGGCGTCAACGTCGAATCGGTGAACACCTTCACCGTCTTTGACTGACGTCCCTTGCGACCATTGGTGTTGAAGCTTACCTCGATGGACCCGGTGCCGTCAGGCGGGATCACGTCGTTCGAGACCACGGCGGCGGTGCACGAGCACCCCGCCTTCGTGTCGGTGATCCGGATCGGCATGTCACCTGTGTTCTTCAATTCAAACACATGCTTTATCACTTCACCACGGACGGTATCCTTGTTGTCGAACGTCGGGTCGGACGCCTCGAGCCTGCCACCGGTCGGCGCCACCTGCTGCGGCTCAACCTTCGACGCGCAACCGGCGAACACGGACGCCAGCACCACTGCGAACACAAAGACTTTCTTCATTTAACTTCTTCTTCGACAGCACCGCTGTCCTTCTCCGCGGCCGCGGCGGCGGCTCGCTCGGAGTGCGTGCGCCTCGTATCAAGGATGATACCCATCATCTTTTCGCAAAACGCGCTCTTCTTCTCATCAGCGCCAGCCGCTTCCTTGCGCATGTTGAGACATTCCTGCAGCGACAGCTCGGAGCAGGCCATAGCCGCAAGTTCATCACATGGCCCGGTTTTGGCGGTGGCTGCCGACCTGATGGCGGAAATCTGAACACATATCTCCTGTTCAGCCGTTCCGGCCTTCTGACTCTGGCGTGTGATGTTGTCGCACTCGGCTCCGGATTCCGCCGCACAGATGGCCTTCGCCAGGGCATCACAGGGCGGCGCCTTCTTGCACGAAGAAGCCGCAATGGCGATCATGGCCAGCACCAGAACAATAACCAGTCTTCTCATAATCATAATCTCCAGGCTTGCCGCAGGGATCGTCGTCCAACGTTCAGCCGCTGTCAATCCCGCCGGCGCACGCGCGCAGACGCCGGGGCGGAATAAAATGGATTAGATTAAGGTGAATTTTGCACATGCCCCGTTGACCTCAAGCCCCTGTCGTACCATCATTCCTCGAGAGTTTCTTTCGGAGGGATCCATGAGATCTTCGACTCATATCGTAGCTTCCATTACGTTCGTTCTGGCTGTCGCGCTGACGACGGCGACCGCTTACCCGCAGGAAAATGCGGATCAGGGCGCCGCGGCATCGACCGTTGCCGACCAGACCGCGGAACCTGCCGCCGTCGATGAAAAGGCGTCGGATTCCGTCGGAGACGACTTCATGGCATTCCTTCGGGAAGGGCCTGCCACCCTTGAAAAGGGTTCCTTCAAGATGGACTTCCACGCCAGGATCCAGGCCTGGGGTGGCTGGGTCGGCGAAGACGCGCTGCTGTCCCAGGGCGACCGGATGCAGGAGTACGGCTTCAGACTGCGCCGTGCCCGTTTCGGCGTCGAGGGCCAGCTCGTCAAGCAACTCACCTACAAGATCGAACTGGACCTTTTCGACCAGGAAAAGACCGGCGGCCCGCTTTACGAAGCGTGGATCAACTACGAGCCGACCCACTACTTCGGGATCTCGGCCGGTCTGACCAAATTCCCGTTCTCAAAGGAAGAGATGCTGTCCTCGGGCGGCCTGTCGCACCTTGACCGTTCCGTCGCGTCCAGGGCTATGGCACCCGGCTCGCAGATGGGCCTGATGATCTACTCCGAGCCGATCAAGGACATCCTCAGGATCTCCTTCGGCGTCTTCAACGGACTCCAGCGCCGGACCAGCTTCTTCGAAGGTTATGAAGGTGTCGGCATCTCCCTGGGCAACAAGTTCGAGCGCCTCGCCTACGCGGGTCGCATCGACGCCACACCGCTTGGTGAACTGGGATGGGACGTCGCCGACATCAGCAACAGCAAGTTCCTGATCGGCTTCGGCGGCGGCGCGATGTACAGCAACGGCAAGACCGCCGAAATCATCGGCGCCTCGGGCTATGTTCATCTGAAGGCGCGTGGTTTCCACCTGCTGGCCGAGGTTCTCTGGGATCGCAGCGTGCCGCAGTCGGACACGTCGGTGCCGACCACGCTCGCCTCCGAAATCGACCGTTTGACGTTCACGGGCTCGATCGGATACGTCATTCCCGGCGTTGACCTGGGCATAGCGGTTCGCAGCGAGTACATCGACGACAACATGAACATCAAGGACGAGGGCGACGTGCTGATCACCGCCGCCACGCTTTCGTACTACGCATGTGAACATTTCCTGAAGGTGCAGATTGAATACCAGAACAGATATGAGCTTCACGGAAAAAGCCTGAGCAACGATGCTGCGATCGCGGGCGTCCAGCTCATGTTCTAGTTGCATCGTCGCACCGGCCGGCGGATCCGCGTGATCCCGCTGGCAACGCTGAGGTATTTTTATGATTCGCAAACCACTTGGAAGAGGCATCGTCGCCGCCTTCCTGATGGTCGCGGCAATGACCGGCACGGCGTGCAACAACGATACCGAACTGCGCGCCGCCCAGATCAAGAGTGCCGACGACTTCATAGGCGGACCTTCCGCCAAGGGCAAGATTGGCGACTATCTGCTTGAGAACGACAAGATCCGCGTAATCGTCGCCGGAAACGGGCCGTCTTACGCGGCAGGCATGTTCGGCGGCGGCGTCCTCGACGTCGACCTTCAGCGCTGGCGTGCCGAGGATCGCCAGAACAACGGATGGGATTCGTTCATGGAGTCCTTCCCGCTGGCCAATCTGCTTACACCCAACCCCGACAGTTTCCTCAGGGAAATGGGACTGAATGTTGAAGACGGCTCAGTCGAGCTGGTGAACCAGACCGGTGAACTCAGCATCGTCAACGACGGTTCCGACGGCCAGGCCGCCATCCTGCGGATGACCGGTCATTCGGACTACATGTTCGACATGATGAAGTTCCTCAACCGTGAGCTGATCGACGCGCTCCTCGCGAATCTCAACTTCGGAGGAATGGCTCTGACTCCCGGCCTGCTGGCTGACTTCGTCGGCAGCTACATTCCCGGCCTGAACCTTTTCGGCCTGCTCAACCGCCTCCAGATCGGCATCGACTTCTCGACCGACTATATCCTCGAACCCGGGAAGCCGTGGCTGAAGATGGTCACGACCGTCAAGATGTCGCCACCCTACGACGAACTGCTCGAAGGCTGCCCGTCGATGAGCGGCTGCGACCTGACCACCACGGGCGAGGAGCCGGATTGTCCGAACGGGTTCGCCATGAAGGAACTGTCCGAGCCATCCCCTGATGGCGGCAGCACTCCCTACAAGCGGTTCTGCCCGATCTGCGAGTGCGCGAACGAGACAGCGGACATGCCGACCTTCAACGAGACCAGGGACTTCTTCTCGGTTCTGCTCGGCACCCCCGATCAGTGGGTCGATCCGTCGTGGAAGGGCGGCGTCGTCGCGGGCGATTTCCTGTTCTTCGGTTCGGAATCGCCGGCTTTCGTGCCCGGGCTCGGATACGACGTTGATCGAAAGATCTACGAGAACCTCTACGAAGGCGTTGGAACGATGGGAAGCCCGATCACCGTCGACTGGATCGGCGCCAAGGGCATCAATGTCAGCTACGGCTGGGCCACCACCAACCCGTTTGAACGTTCCGGCTTCGACTGCCCGACCTACCGCCTTGCCATCTCCAGGATCGAGGAAGTCGACATGGATGATGTGGCCGGCGTCCTGGCCGGGAACACCGCCTTCGATCTCGCGTACGACATCGGCCCCAAGGATGCGGCCGCACGCGTCAAGACCGCGGTCGTGGACAACAAGCCGATCTATCTGGTTTCGGTTCCGGTGCCGGACGCCTCGACATGGCAGGATCTGGACGATGCCGCGCGCCAGCAGGCTTTCCTGGACTGGAAGGCCGGCGTTCTGGCCGGACAGGGCGCCACGCTTGCGGGCCAGTTCGACAACAAGGTCAGGATTGATCTGATCGCGGCTCACGAATGCCTGCCGTCCAAGCTCATGATCCCTCTGTTCTCATCGTCGGCGACAGCCGTCCTGACCCACTTCACAGGTGAAAGCGGCCTCGAGGACGACGGTTCCGGAAACATGATCGACAGGAGCCGCTCGTACACGTTCACCCGCTACCTGACCGTTGGCGAAGGCGACATCGCGTCGGCGATCAAGCCGGTATACGAACTGCGCAAGACTCCTTACGGCGAGTTGAACGGCATGGTTTTCCAGGCCGAGACCGGGACCCCGCTGTCCAAGATCGAGGTCTTCGTCGTCAAATACATCACGGACGACGAAGGCAAGGACTTCACGTCCTTCGCGCAGTACCGCGCGGCGGCGCAGAAGCAGCTTCGTTCGTCCGGATTCGTCACGGCAATCGAGACGGATACCGGCATCGACATGAATCCCGACGGCAGCTACAGCGGTGCGGTCGAGGCCGGCACCTACTACGTGTTCGCCCACAACCAGTCGCTCGGAAACAGCGAACTGGTGAAGGTGGAGATCGCGGCCGGCGGTTCCGAGACAGTCAATCTGTCCGTGGCTGCTCCTGCCAGGATCGAGTACCGCGTCTCGGATAACTCCGGGCTTATGATCCCGTCGCGGCTGACGTTCATGCCGGTCGAGATGGACTCCGGCGCCCCGCTGGACAACTGGACCAGCTTCAATGAGCCGGAACTGGGCGACTCGCGCTATGACCACGGAATTGGACTGACGGAACACTCGCTTAACGGCGAGGGAATCGTCACGGTTCCGGCGGGCAGGTACAACATCTACGTGTCGCGTGGTTTCGAATACGGAATCCGGAAGATCGAGGACTACGAGGTACATGCCGGCGAAAAGAAGACGCTGTCGGTACAACTCGATCGCGAGGTCGACACGACCGGTTACGTCGCGGCCGACCTGCACCTGCACACGATCTTCTCGTCCGACTCCTCGCTGCCGCTCGACATGCGCCTCAAGGCCATCCTGACCGAAGGCGTCGAGTACGTCACGGCCAACGACCACGACGTGGTGGTCAACTACGAGCCATACCTGAACGACCTGGGCATGGAGGGCTACGTAAAGACCGTGCCCAGCGCCGAGACATCCCCGCTGGAATGGGGACACTTCAACCTCTGGCCGATGAAGTGGGATGGACGCGACCAGCCGCTGCACGACCCCGTGGCGTGGCAGTCCGGCGAATCGATGGAAGAGATCTGGAACGCGATGTTCGACCGCGCCGACGCGCCGATCGACGCCACCGTCATGCAGCTCAACCACCCGCGCGACGGCGTGATGGGTTACTTCAACCAGGTTGGCTTCGACAGCTATTCACTCCAGCGCAAGACCGGCGGCACCATGATGTGTTCGAAGGCGGTCGAGGATGCCCCGTGCAACTTCGATCTGCTCGAGATCTTCAACAGCAAGACCCTGCACTACCTGCACACGCCGACCGTGGGCGAGATGGAGCGTTACAACCTTTGCTTCCGCGAGATCGTCGGCGCGAAGGACAAGGAAGACTTCTCGTTCGCCGATAACGGCGTGGCCGCGGTATGCGGCTGGCTCCAGGCGGACCCGCAGGCGGGATGCGCCGGCATGATTGCCGCGACGACGCCGGAAGGCCTCACGGAAACAGAGATCGCCGAGTTCAACTCGCTTCGCGATCACTGCATCTGGCACAAAGAGATGCGGGAAGCCTTTGATTACTGCAAGGATCCGGACACTTCCAAATCGAACTGCAAACGTAACGCGATGGAAGCCGCCAAGCTCATCGGCGCGCGCTACATGCTTGAAAGGACACCCGACGAGCAGGCGCTTTCGTTTGCGGTCTATGACCCCGCCGAGGACGAGAAGGAAACGGCCTGCAACGAGAACGGATGTCCCGACATCGGCTGCTCGCTCCAGGATGCCTGCGAGACGTGCCTGAAACCGCTGATGGCCGATTGTTATGACAAGGGAGGCTGGAATGCCGCCTGCGTGATCGCCTGTCGCGACAACTGTCCGAACGACGACATGCGCCCATGCACCAGCTCGCAGCAGCCGGTCAACGACTGGTTCGCCCTTCTGGACGCGGGCATGAACGTCGCGATTTCCGGCAACTCGGACTCGCACAAGACTTCGGCCGAGGTCGGCTACCCGCGCAACATGATCCAGTCGTCGACCGACAAGCCGCAGGCGATCGACCGGGACGAACTGAACCGCAACGTGAAGGCGGGTCGCAGCATCGTCACTTCCGGTCCGATGGTCGACTTCGAGATCCTGGACGAGAACTCGGGTGCCGTGGGTGGCCTCGGCGACACCGTCGAGTCGCCGGACGGCAAGCTGTTCGCCAGGATCCGGGTTCAGACTCCATCCTGGTTCCGGATTGACACGATCGAGATCTACAGGAACTCACAGCTTGAACGCCAGATCCGCGTCAACTCGAAGCCCGAGGACATAGTGGACTTCGACGACGTCATCGAACTGGATCGCCCGGCCGTGGACTCGTGGTACGCGGTGCTGGTGAAGGGCCTGGGACAGGAATCCTTCATGACGCCGGTCTACAAGCGCAGCCCGTACGGCAACATCCTGATCATGACGGTCATCTCGCTTGGCGCCCAGGCGATTCTGGCGAACTTCGATTCGCTTCTCAGCGATCCCGGTATCCAGTCTCTGCTGGACATCGCGGGTTTGTCGCTCGACAGCGCCCTCAGTTCCACCGAATGGCCGGACAGCATCCCGCTGCTGCCGTTCGCCGCAACCAACGCCATCAGGGTCGACATCGATGGCGGCGGGTTCAAGGGGATCCGCGCCGTGGACGCCAATACCGATGGCGAATGGGATCTTCCGCCCTTCTGCTCCAAGCCGTGCGAGACGACCGCGGACTGTGGATTGAACCAGGAGTGTTCACCCAGACGCGACAACGGCGAGATGACCTGCCGCATTCCGGCAAACCTGGCCTGCGGGCTCTGATTCACCAAAAGGGGATGCCATGAAACTGCATTTCACCGCCGCCGTGATCGCGGCCCTGTGTTTGCCATTGCCCGCGCTTGCATGGGAGGCATCGGTCGTCCCATCGACCCGCAAAGTGGTGCCGACGTCATCGATCGAATACGAAAAAACCACGTCGGCGAACCTTGCCGGATGCCGGAACGAGTGGGAGGCATTCCAGATCGTGATCAACGCTCCGGAACCTGTGTCGGGAGTGAACGTCGCTGTTTCCGCGCTTTCGGACGGCAACGGCAACGAAATTCCCGCTTCAGCCTTCACACTCTACCGCGAATGGTTTCTGAATGTGGTCAACCCGTCCGGCGCCGGATGGGGAGTCCCTAACCACGAAAGGGTGGCCGGATTGTATCCGGATCCTCTGATTCCTTTCGTGGATCCGTATTCGGAAGAAACCGTTCCTGTCGCGGCGCCGTTTGACATCACGGAAGCGGATCCGGGCCTGGCGGTCGTGTGGGCGGACGTCCGCATTCCGGGCGACGCGGTGCCGGGAGTCTACACAGGCACCGCTACGGTGACCGCGAAGGATCAGCCTGATCTGCAGATTCCCGTATCCCTTGAAGTCTGGGAAATCGACATGCCGCTTGAACGCAACGTCGGAACGGCATTCAGGATGTCCGAAAGCCAGGTTCGCCGGTATCACGGCGGCAAGGACCCGGCGAATACCGATGCGAACCTTCCCGACATCATCCGGAACTACTATGTGGCAGGCCACGACCATCGCATGGATCCGACCGGATTCACCGGTCCGGTTGATTTCACTTTCGACGAAGGCGGCAATCTTCAGGAAGTCGACTGGACCGGATACGACGCCTACATGACGCCGTATGTCGATGGTGGGTACTTCCCGGATGGTATAGGCGTGGCCCGTTTCGATGTCGGGCTCTTCGGCCCCGGCCGCGGCCGCAGCATGACCGACGAGCAGTACAAACAGGCATCGTCGGCACTGGCGAATCACCTGGACGAAAAAGGCTGGATGCACAAGGCCTGGGTATACGCCAAGGATGAACCGTGGCTGGTCAACCCGCTCGCTGGTGACACGCAGGAAGAAGCGGACGCCGAGATGGCCGCTGTCGCCGCCGATTCGCGCCTGCTGGTCGAGGGGAATGACCTCTGGAAGGGCAAGGTCCTGGTGACCGGACCTTCCTGGGAAGAGGCCAAGCCCTGGGTTGGAATCTGGTGCCCGGTTCATCCTATGTTCGGGAAGTGGTGGTGGACGGATCGCGACTACGCCGGACGCGGCGACTACGACGCACACATCCAGGCCGGTGGCGAACTCTGGTTCTACAACTGTAACGCCAACGTTCCGCCGTTCGCTGGATACGATATCGACACCAGCATTGGTTACGAACCCAGAATCCTCAAATGGGGCTCATGGTTCGAAGGCGCGACCGGTTACCTTTACTGGCGGCAGCTCTACTGGGGGTATTTCGATCCATGGCTCGATTGGCAGTCCATCGAGCATTTCAGCGCTCTGTTCGCCCGCAACGGTGACGGTCTGCTGATGTACCCTGGCGACGGCAACGGGTATCTGCTTGACGACAACGACAACCCGGTCGAGCCCGGAACTCCGGAGTGGTTGCACATCGACGGACCGGTCGTCAGCTTCAGGATGAAGCAGATCCGGGAAGGACTAGAGGACTGGGAGCTCTTCATCCTGGCGGAAAAGGCGGGCCTCGGAGACTGGACCAGGGCCGAGGTCGCCCGCGCCTACAGCAGTTTCGGCGCCGTCACCGAACAGGACTGCTCGAAGGAATTCTATTACTGCCCGGACAGGGAACCGTGGACGCTGGATGAATCTGTGTTGTTCGATGTCCGTTCCCGGGTGGCGGCAAAACTGCTGTTCACCATGTACCCGGAAAAATACACTGATCCCGACGCCCCGATAGTGTCGGAGGAGGTCGGCGACGACATCCTTTCCAGCGAAACCATGCCGGCGGACGCGGCCATAGCTGACGAAGGAGACCTCCAGGAGGTGTCAGACGCCACAACTCCGGGCGATACTGCGGCAGATACTGACACGGACGATGTCAAGCCGTCTGGAAACGGCTGTGCAGCCACAACTTCGAACACAAATCCGCTGACATGGTTGATCCTTGCGTTGTGCCTGATTGCGACACGGATTCCGGCCATGCGGCGCATTCGCGAAAAGCGTGCATCATCCAATTATTTCGACAGAAATATGCAATAATACTTCCAGTAAATATGAATCCGTTATATAACGCCCGAAAGCCGGAAAGTGGCAGGGGATGTCAGCAAGTCCAGGCCACATGTTGTTGCCTTTATTGAGATTTCTGGCTTCTTACTGTTTTTTGTTCTTCCAACCAAGCACAGGAGGTGCAATGTGCCAAGGAGAAGAGACGAAGACCTGCTGAAGGATGTAGGCAAACGGCTTGCCAGGATCCGCAAGGATCGCGGCTGGACACAGGAACAACTGGCGGACAAGATCGGCATCGCCCCAGTAACTCTGTCCCGACTCGAAACGGGTGCCAGGGCGATGAGTCTATCTTCCCTTTCCACGATTGCCAGGACCCTCGAAGTGGGACTTGGCGACGTGCTTGACACGGCGACTCCACCTCCGGCACAGCACATTCCTCCACGTGAGAACGAGATGCTGCGCCTGTTCCGCGACCTGCGGCAGGAGCGCCAGGAACTCATCCTGCGCATCGCTCGAGAACTGGCGAACTGACGACGAAAATCGCCGCTGGCGCCGTGGTTGGATGACTGCGTCCGCAGTGTCAATATGGCGCCCGACGGTATAACATCACAAATGGAAGTCGCTCCGGCTTGGTGTCGAGGTTTGCCTTGACGGAAACCATCATTGTCGGCGGCGGGCCCTCCGGTATGATGGCGGCACTGTCCTCGTCGCTTTCGGGCAGCGGCGTCACCATCCTTGAGCATTCGGCCGCGCCGGGAAACAAACTGCTGCTTTCCGGCGGCGGACGCTGCAACTTTACCCATGCGTGCGAGGCAAGGGACATCGTCCGGCTGCTGGGGAAAAGGGGGCGTTTCATAGGACACGCGCTGGCCGCCCTTGACCCGGCCGCAACCAGGAACCTGTTCGCCAGGCTCGGCGTGCCATCGCGAATCGAGGCCGATGGACGGGTCGTGCCGGTATCGGAACGCGCCACCGACGTGCGTCTGGCACTTACCGACGCGCTTTCCCGGGAAGGCGCCAGGATCCGTACCGGTGTCGATGTGACCGGAATCGAGCGAATCGGCGACCGATGGCGAATCCTGACTGCCGCACAGCCGTTCGATGCCGATCGAGTCGTGCTCGCCACGGGCGGCATGTCCTTTCCCTCGACCGGCTCCGACGGTTCCGGTTACACACTCGCGCGGTCGATCGGCCACTCCGTTGTTCACCCCGTGCCGGGCGAAGTTCCCCTGCTGACGACGGGCTTCCCTCTCGACCGGCTCCAGGGCCTGACCGTAGAAGGCGTCGAGCTCTCGGTGGTCGGCTGCAAGCTCCCGAGGCGTCGCGGCAATGTGCTGTTCACGCATTTCGGACTGTCGGGACCGGCGGTTCTCGACATCAGCGCCGACGTCGCCGAGTTGCTGGCCGGCGGCCGCGAGGTGACGCTGCAGATCAACCTGCTGCCCGACGTGGACGAAGACATCATCGCCCAGGCTCTTGACGGGGGCCCGGGCTCCCTGCGCCGACTGATGCCGTCCCGGCTTGCCGCGCTTGTTCACGAATCCGCATCCGTCGCCAACGCCAGGGAACGCGTCGAGACGGTCAGATGCCTGAAGGTCAGGATTGCCCGGACGCGCGGCTTTGATCACGCGATGGTAACCAGAGGCGGAGTCTCCCTGACCGAGGTCGACCCGGCGACGATGTCGTCACGCCTGGCCGATGGACTGTATTTTGCCGGGGAACTGCTGGACCTCGATGGCCCGATGGGCGGCTTCAACCTGCAGATGGCCTGGTCGACGGGCTGGCTGGCCGGAAGGTCTGCCGCCGCCCGCGGAACCTGACCGGACGGACTCGAGGACAGTGGACGGCGTTTGACAATCAACCGATTCGCTTGAATAATCAGGCCGATTTTTACGGACGCGCGCCCGCGTCGCGAGGCGCCAGACCAATGAAATCTAAAATCTTCAACATCGTCGTGTTTATCTTCGGCCTGGCCATCCTGGTCTGGGTCATTCTCGATACCGGTCCAGCGGTTCTCTGGACAAAACTCAGTTCCATCGGGTGGTCCTTCGTCTGGGTCGTCCTGGTCTATCTGCTCGAAACCGTCATCGAAGTCGGCGCGTGGCAGCTTCTGGTGCCGCCCCACCGGCGCACAGGGTATTTCCGCATGTTCGCGGTCAGCCAGGCAGGCGCGGCGCTGAACGGGCTCCTGCCCGGACAGACTGGCGAGGTGGTCAAGGGGACTCTTCTTGCGGGCCACATGAAGACCCGCTGGATCGTGTCGTCGCTGCTTATCTACAACTTCCTGTTTATCGCGACAACGCTCCCGGTGCTGCTCATCTGCGCGTTGACGGTCCTCATCTCCGGGTGTCTGCCGCTGAATGTCTCTCTGATCCTCTTCGCGGCGGTCGGCCTGTCGGCGATCCTGCCGACGCTGCTGTTCATCTGGATCAGGCGGGGCATGATCGGTGACATACTGAGGGCGGTCAAACGCCTGCCGCTGGTGGGACGCCTTATAAAGGAGAGCCTGGTCGAGGAAGGTCGCAGGATCGACCACGAGACGAGGGCGACCTGGAAGCACCGTCCCGCGGACTTCATGATCGCGGCGATACTGCTTGTTGCCGCGCGATTCCTGGGCATCGTCGAAGTCTGGCTGATCCTGTTCCTTATGGGCAGCACGGTCTCGGTTCCGATGGCGGCCGGCATCTTCGCCGCCGGCCAGGTGTTCGCGTACGCGACCATGGTGCTGCCGACATCGTTCGGCGTTCTGGAAGGTGGAACCAAGGGAATCTTCCAGTGGTTCGGCCTGGCCGGCGAAATCGGTCTTTCGCTTGAACTGGTCCGACGGATACGTAAGTTCTTCTTCATGTTTGTCGGTATCATCTGCCTTGGCTTGCTGTCGATCCTTGATCCAGCCGCCAGACGGGTAATCGGAAGGAATTCGCCAGACGATGGCGGATCAGGCCCGGAAGACGGGCCGGAGGTGAACCCTTGAAGGTATTTGTCCTGTCCAACCGGACGGATTGGAGAAGCAGGAAGATTCTGGGTCTTACACCTGACAGTCGCCTGCTTTTCCAGTTAAAGGCTGCCGGCGCCACCAGCGTCACCGTGCTGATCAGGGGAGACGCTCCTGCCCTGAACGGACCCGAGGGGCTCGCGGTCGAGGTCAGACCGGCGCCGGACGGCATGGAAGATGTGCTTGTGGCGGCCTCCGCGCTTTTCGACGATGCGTCGGGACCTGTCGCGGTCTTCGACTCCGAGGCGATCTTCGCGCGTGACTTCGCGTCCCACGCGCTTCGCCTGACGGAAAACACCACCTTCCTGGCGGACGGACGAGCGGTCGTGACCGTGATGACCGCGCCGGGCTCCTCGAAGGAGGTCCCGCTTGAAGGACGCGCGGCCACCATCACCACGCCAGCCGGAATCAAGCAGGCGAAGAAAATGCTCCTGAACGGGCTTCGCAAGCCGATGCTGATCGACGGAATCGTCGGCTACTACATCATGCGTCCGATCACGCTGCGTGTGACATCGCTTATCGTGAACACGCCGATTCGGCCCAATCACGTCACGGCATTCTGCATGCTGCTCGGACTGGGCGGCGCGGCAATGGTCGCGATCGCGGGCAACCGCGAGTGGATGATGGCGCTCGGCGTCCTGCTGTATTTCATCGGCGCCACGCTCGACTGTGTGGATGGCGAAATGGCCCGCCTGAAATATGCGGGCAGCTATGTCGGCGCGTGGTTCGACACGATCTCGGACGACTTCTCGACCGCGGCGCTTCTGATCGCCATCGGATTCTATGCCACGCAGATCGAGGGCCCGCAAATGATCTGGCTCTACATGGGTCTGTCGGCCGCGGTGGTTTTCCTGCTGGGCGAATTCTACACATACTATTATCTGGCGAAGGTCTACCACTCGGGCGACGTGCTCGACTTCCAGTGGGCGGCCGGCGTCAAGAAGAAGGCCAGCGCGGACTCGTTCAAGGACTACTTCCTGCTGATTGGCAAGCGGGACTTCTTCTCGTTCGCGCTTGTCATCTTCGCGGTGTCGGGCCTGATCAAGGTTGGCCTTGTCTGGCTTTCCGTAATGATGTACATGTTTGCGGTCTATGTTCTGGTCGACATCATCCTCAGCCTGCGCAGGCCGGGATGGCGTACGAATTCCATCGGGAAAGACAAATAACAGGCAGGTCAGACATGAAGGCGATAATCCTTGCGGCCGGCGTTGGAAGACGACTGAGTCCGATCACGGACACGACCCCCAAGTGCCTCATCCAGGTGGGTGGCAAAACCATCCTCGAAAGATACTTTGAGAACTTCGAAAGGCTCGGAATCGACTCCGCGGTCATCGTGGTCGGCCATCTGAAGGAAAAGATCATGGCCGCGGCCGGCGCCGAATGGCACGGCGTCAAGATCAGCTATCTGAACAACGAACGATTCGAGGAAGGCAATATCTTCACGGTGCATCTGGCATCCCAGGCGTTCGACGACGACATCATCATGATGGACGCCGACGTGATCTTCCACCCCGGCCTTCTGGAAAGACAGATCAAGTCCCCGAACGCGAACTGCTATCTGATGGACGAAGGTTTCGTCGAGCATGACGGCGAGGAGTGCAAGGTTGCGGCCCTGAACGGTCGCGTCGTCGCGAACAACCGCCGCATCACGAAAAAATACGACCGCGTCGGCGAGGGCCTCGGTTTCCTGAAACTCAGCCTCGGCACCGCGCTCGAACTGAAAAAGATCGTGGCCGAGTTCATCGGACGCGGCGAAACCACAAAGGAATACGAGGACGCACTCGAGATCCTTCTTGAACGCGAGGTGGTCGGCTTTGAACCGGTAGGCGACCTTCCCTGGACCGAGATCGACTTCGCCGACGACATTCCCAAGGCCGCCCGCATTGCGGCACAGTACGAATAGTCATTCCCAGACGCCCTTCCCGGACGTCCTTCAGGAGGTACATCATGGGCTGTCGCGCAATCATCCTTGCCGCCGGAATCAGTTCACGCATCTTCGAACTGACCAGGGGTCTTCCAAAAGGTCTGATGGAGATCGGTGGCGAACCGGTCGTCGGACGGATCATCCGCCAACTCAGGGAGGCGGGTGTCGACGACATCACGCTGGTGGTCGGGTACCGCGAGGACCTCTTCAAGGCGCGCTTTCCGGAGTGCTCGTTCGTCACGAACGCCGAGTACCGCGCGACCAACACCTGCGTGTCGCTTGAGCTGGCCCTGCGTCCGAACGAGACGGACAGCGTTTTCGTCATCAACGGCGACGTGTACTTCGAGGAAGGCATCCTGGGCCGGATGCTGTCATGCGGGCATGACACCGTGGCAGCGGTCAGCCGCCACCCGTTGTGCGACGAAGAGATCAAAGTCATCAACCGCGACGGCTTCGTTACCGCCATCGGTAAATACCTGAACGACGAAATTGCCTTCGGCGAGGCGTTCGGGATTTATCTGATGTCACCGAAGTTCTCTGTCTACATGAAGCGCGAACTGAACCTGCTGAACAACCCCAAGGTCTTCTACGAGGCCGCGATGGACCACCTGCTTTCGGGCGGCCACACGATGTACATCCTCGACGTGGGCGACGCGATCGTTCAGGAACTCGACTTCCCGTCCGACTACGAGAACCTGATGAACACCATCTCGGAACGGGGGTAATCCTGATGGGATTCGCTGAACGATACCGGGGACTTCGACCTGGGCTGGCGATGGGCACCGATGCCAACAACCTGGACTTCTGGGGAATCGTGTACGGACGGCCGACCGCCTTCCTTCTGTTGCTGCTCGTCGGCGACATCAGGTGGCTGACGCCGAACATCCTGACCCACATGTCCAACCTCTTTCTGGTCGCCGGCTCGCTCGCCATCCTGCTCGACTCGATGCCGGCCTTCATCGCGGCCGCGATCATGCTCAACATCTCGCTGACGTTTGACTGCGCCGACGGCCAGATGGCCAGGTACCGGAAGAACGGCTCGACGCTCGGCTCCTACTACGACAAGGCATCCGACTACTTCGGGATGATGCTGATGTACTGCACGATGTCGTGGGTCGTGTTCCAGCGGACCGAACACGCGTGGTACTTCCTGCTGGCGATCTGCGCCCTCGGCTGCAACATGATGACCGGCTACACGAAGTGGCTGGTGGTTGCCCACGGACACAAGCCCCAGCCCGCGTCGGCGTCGATGCCGGTCAAGGGACTGAAGCTGGTCGGTCGTGTCGCGCTGAAGATCTTTGAATTCCGCGAACCGGACATCTTTCTGTGGTTCGCGATCGCGTTGCTGATCGATCGCCCAGAACTGGCGTTGATCTTGATGGGAATCTCGCAGCCGATCGCCGGAATCGCCGCTACCATCTACCGCGGATGGCTGATGTCACGTCCCCCTGCGAACTGATCCGCCCCCTTGCGGGATACCTCGGTCAGCCGTGTTTTCTAAACATGAAATACGCCGCGCCGATCAGGCACAACCCGGCCCAGAGATAGTCCAGACTCAGTTTTTCCTTCATATAGAGCGTTGCGAACACGAAAAATACGCCCATGGTGATGACTTCCTGCATCACCTTCAACTGGCCGAGGGAATACGTCTCGAAGCCGATGCGGTTCGCCGGAACCTGCAGACAGTATTCAAAAAAAGCGATACCCCAGCTTGCCGCGATCGCCACTATCAGCGGCTTGGCCCGCAGATCCTTCAGATGTCCGTACCACGCGTACGTCATGAACACGTTCGAGAACAACAGCAACAGCGGCGGCAGAATCCTGGAAGGCATTGCAAACTCCTCATCGGCGAACAGCTCGCAGGTGCTGAATGCACCCAAACCGGATTCCGGTCAAGATGGGAATGGTCCAACCAATCCACTCATAGTTTTTGAGGAGCGGCCCTGCGGCTCGTAGGGGCGAATGCCAATTCGTCCTTCCCGGACGGCGAATGTGATTCGCCGCTACGGGCCGGGTTCCGTCGTAGGGGCGAATGCCAATTCGCCCTTTCCGGACGGCGAATGTGATTCGCCGCTACGGGCCGGGTTCCGTCGTAGGGGCGAATGCCAATTCGCCCTTTCCGGATCTTACGCAGCGACTTTGGACGCAGTAGCGCCTGGTCGGCGCGTCAGCGGGCCGCAAAGCCTCCGCCTTCGCTCCCGTTTTGCGGTCCCGCCTGTAACGCTCCACCTCTTGTAGTGGTTGTAGTGGTTCAAATAGAAGGTTAAGAAATTTTCGATTCCTGGGGGTGGATAACAGGCAGTTCCAGCGTTACCATCACATAACTTAACCAGGAGGTTCTAGACCGGAGTTCCGCCGCGATTTGAGTGCTATCTTCCTGTAATACTTCAGTTATGTGTCGGATGCAGTGTTGGGTTTCTGTCTACAGGTCGAGCAGTTCGAAAGCTTTCTGCTGGACAGGGGTTGGTTTGGAGTACTGGTCCCAGGTGGCCTCGGTGTCAGCGACCTGATAGGTGATGCGGGTCATGGCGGCCAGATGTTCCATCAGTGTGTGGAA
>Ga0209201_1000795_pt1 | contig 40647 bp, 34 predicted proteins | sample AD_UKC055_MetaG_FD_184411 | JGI IMG/M metagenome (GOLD analysis project Ga0209201, IMG submission 184411) | Active sludge microbial communities of municipal wastewater-treating anaerobic digesters from USA - AD_UKC055_MetaG (SPAdes) (version 2) | ecosystem: Engineered > Bioreactor > Anaerobic >... | reverse complement strand
CCTGGCAGTAGGCCAGGCGTCCCTGCCTGGCAGTAGGCCAGGCGTCCCTGCCTGGCAGTAGGCCAGGCGTCCCTGCCTGGCAGTAGGCCAGGCGTCCCTGCCTGGCAGTAGATCAGGGCAAAGGCGATCTCCCACCCACAGAGGCCGTGGAACAAGAGGAAGCGGTACAGGTTTCCACGCAGTGCATTCAGGAATTGCTGAAAGCGGACATACCCATCCTGTATTTCAGTTATGGGAACTGGTTCCATGGGATGACTATCGGCCTGGGACACAAGAATGTCGAACGGCGGATCACGCAGTTTCATGCGGCGGAAGATGCCCAAAAGTGTTTGAGGATCGCCAAACAGTTGGTCCGTGACAAGGCAAGCAACTGTCGCACCCTGTTGCGGCGTAATATCCCGAACTGCCCGGCGGAGCCGCTGCGGGGCATGAAACTCGAAATCGAGCAGATCGACACCTGCGAAAACCTGGGATCGCTCCTCGGCCATGAGGGAAATATCGGGCGCGTCTATTTCCAGTGGTTCTCAAAGATGTTGAAAGGCGGCGAAAACGGCCTGGAGAAATTCGATTTGCAAGGCCGAAATCGACGTCCGCCACGCGATCCGGTGAACGCGATGCTTTCATTCGGGTACAACCTTCTCGTGAAAGACCTCACCGTGATTCTCACAGCCCTGGGATTCGATCCGTTTCTCGGATTTTATCACCAGCCGCGCTATGGAAGGCCCGCATTGGCGCTTGATCTGATGGAGCCGTTTCGCCCCCTGATCGCCGACAGCGTTGTGATCTGGTGTGTCAACAACGGCGTTGTTAACCGGAAGGATTTCCAGCAAGTTGCCGGAGCGTGTTCAATGTCGTCGGAAGGCCGGAAGAAGTTCCTTCTGGCTTATGAGCGTCGGATGGACAGCCTGATCACACATCCGGTGTTCGATTATCGGATCAGTTACCGCCGGGTCTTGGAAGTCCAATGCCGTCTGCTTGGTCGATACCTGGAAGGGGAGATTCCCGATCCTCCATCCTTTGTGACGAGGTGACGGATCATGAGACGACTCTACATTATCATGTACGATATCGCGGACGACAAACGGCTCCGGCTGGTTTTCAGGATCATGCGTGGATATGGCGATCATCTTCAGTATTCCGTGTTTCGATGCGAACTCTCGCGGCGGGAGAAATTCGAGATGATTGGGGAACTGGAGGAGGTCATCCATCACCAGGAGGACCAGGTTTTGCTCGTGCCTCTCGGTCCGGCACGTGGCGACACCGAAAGGAGCATTGAGGCCCTGGGCAAGCCCTATACCCTGTTGGAGAGACATGCGATTGTGGTATAATATGCTTGTCACACATATCGGATTCGAGCGGTCCGGTGGTGATCGTATCCCTGGAAGGCGCTCGAAGGTTGATTTCTGGTGATTTACGGAGGTCAATGGTATGAAATTCCTGGCCGAAGGCATGAACAAGTGGGCATTGCTCGAAAACGGCTTCGGAAGGTCTTGCCATTTGAGGATTTGCGAGGCGAGGTTTCCACGGCTGAATAGCCGTGGCCCCATTGAAGCGATGTGCGTTGATTTGCCGGAACCGTTTGGCCCGGTGAGTTTCCACGGCTGAATAGCCGTGGCCCCATTGAAGCTCCGATTCACGGACCGGATCAAACCAAGTTCAGAGCAGTTTCCACGGCTGAATAGCCGTGGCCCCATTGAAGCTTAACCGTTCAGCCAGAAAGATGCACTATCATCCTGTTTCCACGGCTGAATAGCCGTGGCCCCATTGAAGCCTGTTCTTTTGAGTCGAACGATTCAATGATCGGCGTCGTTTCCACGGCTGAATAGCCGTGGCCCCATTGAAGCGCGTCATGTAGGCCGACGATGTCCCACTGTGCATCATGTTTCCACGGCTGAATAGCCGTGGCCCCATTGAAGCGAGATGTATTCCCAAAGAGCCTGACGCAGAGTCGCGTTTCCACGGCTGAATAGCCGTGGCCCCATTGAAGCATTATATGGCCAATCGGGGAAACGGACGCCGGAATGGTTTCCACGGCTGAATAGCCGTGGCCCCATTGAAGCTTTCCTTTATTTTCGAGCGTACGGTAGCAGCGAATTGGTTTCCACGGCTGAATAGCCGTGGCCCCATTGAAGCTAAAACAAAACCCTCTCCCATTTTCCTCAACGGGCTGGTTTCCACGGCTGAATAGCCGTGGCCCCATTGAAGCTACATTGTATCTGAAGAAGAATTACGAGATGAGGAGGGTTTCCACGGCTGAATAGCCGTGGCCCCATTGAAGCGGATCATCTTCATCTGTCCGGGGAACACGATACCCAGTTTCCACGGCTGAATAGCCGTGGCCCCATTGAAGCTCGCTATGGCGCGATTGTAGAGGTCAATCGCTCTGTGTTTCCACGGCTGAATAGCCGTGGCCCCATTGAAGCGATTGAGTCAGGCAACGGAACAGAAGCAATCCAGAAGTTTCCACGGCTGAATAGCCGTGGCCCCATTGAAGCTGCTGTCCATGGCCGAGAGCTTCGGAATCGACAAGGAGGTTTCCACGGCTGAATAGCCGTGGCCCCATTGAAGCAAGAATTGCGCGTTCCGTTGCTGAGATAATCGCGCCGTTTCCACGGCTGAATAGCCGTGGCCCCATTGAAGCTCAGATCTTGATCAGTATATTCTTCATAATCTCTAGTGTTTCCACGGCTGAATAGCCGTGGCCCCATTGAAGCAGAATTTTTAGCCCAATCTTTTGAATTCATAGCTAAGTTTCCACGGCTGAATAGCCGTGGCCCCATTGAAGCACGAGGCTGGTGACGAGATCGGAGAAATCGTCGCCGTTTCCACGGCTGAATAGCCGTGGCCCCATTGAAGCATCGTCGAGGTCTTGCGCGGTTGACTTCAATCAATAAGTTTCCACGGCTGAATAGCCGTGGCCCCATTGAAGCCGGTCTTGACAACGTCATCAACTGAAACAGACACACCCGTTTCCACGGCTGAATAGCCGTGGCCCCATTGAAGCCAATTTTCCGGTCCCCATACCCGCGCGTTGAGAAAGTTTCCACGGCTGAATAGCCGTGGCCCCATTGAAGCCATATTGATGTTCAGGTCAAGGAGATAGTTCTCATTCATGTTTCCACGGCTGAATAGCCGTGGCCCCATTGAAGCTCTCTATCTGCAGGGAACCGAAATTGCCGGAAACCACGTTTCCACGGCTGAATAGCCGTGGCCCCATTGAAGCCTCGTCGATTTCGTGCAACATTCCTTGCATGGTTCGTTTCCACGGCTGAATAGCCGTGGCCCCATTGAAGCAATCACTTGGGCAAAGACTATCTATACGATAGCGAAGTTTCCACGGCTGAATAGCCGTGGCCCCATTGAAGCGAGGCTTCACGCCAGTATCGCCACATCCCGTCTTGCTGTTTCCACGGCTGAATAGCCGTGGCCCCATTGAAGCAGGCTGTGTTCAGATTGCCTGGAACAGGCAATCGTAGTTTCCACGGCTGAATAGCCGTGGCCCCATTGAAGCTTGCGAATACGAATTGGTATGTCGATAAAGAACTGAGATGTTTCCACGGCTGAATAGCCGTGGCCCCATTGAAGCAACTTGGTTTGATCCGGTTCACGGAACGGTTCACGGAGTTTCCACGGCTGAATAGCCGTGGCCCCATTGAAGCCCGTAAATGGCCAGAGGCAAACCGTGGTGTCAATCGCTGTTTCCACGGCTGAATAGCCGTGGCCCCATTGAAGCTCTTTAGAAAGTCACGTGCAGATGACGCCAGAATATAGTTTCCACGGCTGAATAGCCGTGGCCCCATTGAAGCCGTTAGAGTTCCAGGGGACTCGGCAAGTTTCTTCGCGTGTTTCCACGGCTGAATAGCCGTGGCCCCATTGAAGCATTACGTGCGTGAACGGGCCGGACCCCGACGTTGCCGTTTCCACGGCTGAATAGCCGTGGCCCCATTGAAGCCTGACGTTGAGATGAACTGGGACGTATAGGCCGAGATTAGTTTCCACGGCTGAATAGCCGTGGCCCCATTGAAGCGCTATAAGAAAAAAACTCCCTTGATTTCGGTTATTGTTTCCACGGCTGAATAGCCGTGGCCCCATTGAAGCTCTTGGCATGTTCCTCCCTTCAAAATCCCATAGGTTGTTTCCACGGCTGAATAGCCGTGGCCCCATTGAAGCCGGTTGAACCAGATAAGCCTGACGAGGTGGAGGCGAGCGTTTCCACGGCTGAATAGCCGTGGCCCCATTGAAGCTGGAGGGATTGCGTTGCATCCATGTCTCATGTCTCCGTTTCCACGGCTGAATAGCCGTGGCCCCATTGAAGCTACACGCTCCAGACCGGCATGAGATTCTGGGTAGTTGTTTCCACGGCTGAATAGCCGTGGCCCCATTGAAGCAATGTGAAGAATCGTCAACCTGCTCACACCAGAAGGTTTCCACGGCTGAATAGCCGTGGCCCCATTGAAGCGCTGCCGATGATTCGGCGGCTCCCCGCTCCCCGGCGAGGTTTCCACGGCTGAATAGCCGTGGCCCCATTGAAGCTCGTGACGTTACTGCGCTCAATGCAATGCTCCAATATGTTTCCACGGCTGAATAGCCGTGGCCCCATTGAAGCAAGACCGATGGAAGCTGTTGAATTTCCTTGAACAATGTTTCCACGGCTGAATAGCCGTGGCCCCATTGAAGCATTGGGGAACATGGGGACCATTTATTGGCATCGGATGGTTTCCACGGCTGAATAGCCGTGGCCCCATTGAAGCGTCCCGAGAATATCCCCCTCATCGTCGATCTCCTGGTTTCCACGGCTGAATAGCCGTGGCCCCATTGAAGCATTTGAATCAAGAAAAAAAATTGAAGAAAAAACAGGTTTCCACGGCTGAATAGCCGTGGCCCCATTGAAGCCCTGCCCCATTTTCGGGGCTCACGACTAGCATGACGGCGCGAAACGCCTTCACGCCGTTGAGTCTATGTGTTTGAAAGGACTTGATTCTGCGTGAGATGTACCGAGACGGTGCGAGAGGGCATGACCGCTACCATGTACTTCCAATCTGAGGGTAGCGGGTTCGAGACCCGTCTCCCCCTTCTTGAAAACACTGAGCTTACGTGCTTCGTATCTTATGAGTTGAACTCCATTTTGTCATGGATTTGTCTTGTGTGGAAAGTTGTTTTTCCACGAGTCTTTCGGTTCCTCATACTTTACGGTTCTATCTCCTGTTCGCCGGTCCAAATTCCTCATGGTTTGGTTTGGGAAAGGACTATGGGACACCGGATAGACGGGTTGGTGGCGGAGGCGGAACACCGGGGGGTTTACAGGAGATTGGGGATGAATTGGCGTGTAACCCGATATCCCCGCCCGAAGCAGAAATACAGAAAATAGCGCCGGTAATCACCACTCACATCAATAACATCAGCCGCTTACGAACATTGATGACGAATGTGGGTCAGGCGAATCACCGTTCGGTTATCACTCCTCCCTGCCGGATTCACGTTTGAGGCGGTCGAGAAGGCCGGCGGGTAGTTCCATTCCGAGCGTACGGCAACGTTTCACCTCGGCCCATGCCTCGTCATATTTTCGGAAATCGCAGAGACCGCCAAGCAAAGCCTGAGAGGCCTGGGGGTGACGCGGATCAATGGCAACGGCCCTGCGAAAAGCGTCAATCGCCTTTTCTGTGTCTCCTTTTTCATTGAGAGCGAGTCCCATCCCGATATGGGCCATGAGATTGGAAGGATCCGCCCCGATGGCTTTCCCAAACGCGCTATACTTTCGTCCGTTTTTCCCTGCTTGTGGAGAAGAGTGCCGAGGATCAGGCACGCCAGGGCATTTTTCGGATTGAGTTCGACGGCCTTACCGAGCATCGCAGCCGCCTCATCCAAATTACCCTCGTCTGCAAGAATGGCTCCCAAGCGCCAATAGGCTTCATCGTAACCTGCATCCAGTCCAATCGCTTTGCGAAAATGTTCCTTGGCTGCCTGGAAATCCCCGCCCTTATGGCAGGCGATTCCCGCCATCAGGCGGTAATTCGGGGACTGATTCAGTATATTCGGATCAACTGCTTCGGCCTTTCGGAATGCGGCCAAGGCTTCGTCTGTGTTTCCTTGCTGGAATAGAGCAAAACCAAGCCTCATGTGATACAAAGCGGAACCGAGGCCCATGTCGATCGCTTTGCGGAATGCACCAATCGCTCCTTCCAGGTCGTGTTGGTGATACAGGGCAATGCCAAGACTTCCGTAGACCTTCGGATTGTCCGGATCGATCTCGATACTCCTGCGAAACGCCGCGACGGCGTCTGCAAGGTCGTGTTTTTCCATCAAGACCATGCCCAATTCGTAATGTATGATGGCGGCATTGGGATCGAGTTCAGCCGCGCGGCGAAGCATACTTACTGCCTCATCGGTCGATCCTATGCGTGATCCAATTCCCCATTCTCTCGAAGCGTCTCGCCGGCTTGCAGCAAAACAACGGCAATTGTGGATTTCCTGCTGTCATAATACGCAAAGGAATGCCCGGGAACAGCGACCATTTTTAACGGTATGTCGAGCCGCTGACCAAGCGAGAGATACAGCAAGGTCAGTCCGAAACAATTTCCGTGTCCGTTATCCAACAACTCATTGAGAAATCGGCCCTTACCCGGATCATCATGCGCAATCCCGATTTGCTTTTCTTCGAATATGAATTCCGCCATTTTTCCCAGTTGGTCGGATGGGATCTTGCAGGAGACGATTCGAGGCCCAAGTTCCTTCGCGAGGTCATTCACCTGTTTCAGGTAGTGGTCTACGTCGAGATCCGGCTCCAACTCACGCTCGACGAGCAGCGCACCAAGGGCGATGTCGATTTCCTCCTCCGGCTGCGCAAGCAACTCATCGAGTGTTTCCACTCTGGTGAAGGACACAGCAGGCGCGTGTGTTTTCGGAAGAGAGGAGTTGCGGGCCTGGTGGCTGCATGAACAAAGAAGAAAAAGTCCCAGTGATGCAACCAGCAGAGCAGATTTCCGTCGATTCATGTTTTCCTCCGGATACCCGTAGTAAAATCGTATTATGATAATGGATTTCCCGAGTAGATCAATACGTGAAATGAGCCATAATTTACAGGCAGGACAAGGCGGGAGCTAACGCTCCCGCACTCCAAGGGCGCACAGCCGTGCGCCCCTACGGTTTCATTCGATTAATATACAATTTGAGGTTATTTGTGGAGCCGCCGATACAGACAATATCCCGGTCTCCATCCCCATCGCTGTCGAAGAATACACAGCTGTTGGCCGCGATTCCGCCTTCATCTAACGGCGTTCGGACCCACTCGGTTCCCTGCCGCGGATTAGCGCATTCATACAGGAACAGGCTGGTTCCCTCGCCGCGATACCCGGCGGCAATTTCATCGTCACCATCCTTGTCCAGATCACCGCAGGCCAGCGCGTGGCCGGTTTTGAATGTGTCATCCAGAACTACCCGTTGCCAGGTATCACCGGATTTTGGGGGAAGATAAACAACTAATTGATGCCCATGGCGCGGTTCAATCGCGGCCAGGAACGGCTTGTTCTTCCCAAGAAAACCCCGGCGAACATCGCTGGAACCCTGATCGCCGCTGTCGGATTGAAAGCCTTTGTTGAGAACCTGGCGCTGCAGGCCGGATTGTTTATTCAAAAACAGAGTGATTCCCTCATGGCTTGCGGTGAGGAAATCATCCCGGCCATCCTTATCCCAATCGAGTACAGTCAGGCCATGATCCAGATGCAGCGAATCATCTATCAGGCGCTCTTCCCATAACGGAACAGACAGGTCACCCGGAATGGCAAAGGTCTCCAATCGTACCGGGGTGGCAATATAGAGAGGCTTCTGCGAGCCGGGGCCGAGAATGGGAGCGGAGAGAAGTTCCGGTTTTTTGTCCCCATCCAAGTCAATCCAACGGATGCGGTGGAGAGTCGGCTCGAATCCGATCGGGTGTACCGGCCAGGGTTCATCCCATTTCCCGGTATTCTCCAGCCAGCTCACTGCACCTTTCGGAGTGTCATCGGTATAATGAAAATCATGCGCCACAGCGATGTCGAGATCTCCATCGCCGTCGATGTCCTGTACCTGGGCATCAATGGGAGACTTGAGGCTTTCCGGTGTGATACGGAACTTCTGCCAACTCGGATTCCTGTACCAGGCAACATAACCGGAATCGGATTCCGCAAGACCGATGATGTCCTGTTTTCCGTCGGCATCGATATCACCCAGGGTCAGGTTATAGCCGAGCTTGATATCAGAGTCGATCACAACGGTCTCGAACGGCGGCAGGGTGAATGCCAGGACCGCCGGTATGCACATTAGAAGCGCGATTAGAGACAAGTGAAAACGCATCAGAATGTTCCTCTCAATCCATAAGAGTCTATTTCGTAAAGACCGCCTCGAAGTCCAAAGTTACCGGCAGTCCTGTTTTCGGGGCGATCAGGAGATTCTTTACCACATACGAGACTTTAACTTTCTTTGTGCCGGTAGTCTCTTTCGATTTGGCCTTGATTGGAAATCTGGTGACCTTGTCTCCATACAACACGAGACTTTGAGGGACCGTGATATCCTCCGGTTGGGCGGCGCACTCCAATTCAAAACTCACCTCAGAATTGTTTCGAATTTGACAAATCCCCCTGCCGCCCGCAGAGAGATTGACGGAAGGATTCAGCACATTGATGGAGGCATCGAAAATCGGCTTGAGATATTGTTCTTCCCCGATCAGCATCCCCAAGGCGTAAACAACTGTTTTGCGGGCAAACAGGGCCTCTTTGATTGCCTCCGGTGTCCGCTCTTTCGCCAGGACAAGCGTCATCGGTCGTTTCTCTTCCACGCCCGGAATGGAATACATCCCAATCGGGTCGTGGATATCCGAGTCCGCCATCATGGTCAGTTTTTTCTCCAGGCACCATTGTTGAGATTCCGGGTAATAGGTTCTTCCGTTCACAACCTCGATACCGTACATCCAGCCTTTCTCCAAGATCGTGGTGTGTTCGGGAAACCATTCGGAGATTCCTTTCGGATGAGAGAATGACGGATGATTCCAGAACACAAATGCGCCCTGATCGATGGCGGCCTTGATCGCATCCAGATACTCTTTCGTATCCAGCGGATTGGCATCCTTGATAAAGATGGCGTTGAAATGTCCCGGAGGGAGGCTGCGGGTGATCTCAGCCCCACGGATAAGGATCATTCCCAGGGCCTGTGCCTGCGGCTCGGCCAGTTCATAAGAACGGTTGTGGTCGGTCGATACATCTTTTTTGTGTGGCTGATATTCAATGTGATCTGTGATGGCAATGGCATCCAGTCCATCCCGCCAGGCTTCCTCGACCCGGACGGTCGGCCAGACATCGCCATCCGAGAAGACGGTGTGCGTGTGGAAATCGCACTTGAGTATCGTGTATTCCGGGATGTTCGGGATCTTCACCTCCGTGCGAACCTCTGCCCGGACCGGTCCTGCAAAGGTGAAAAAGAGAGAGGCGGAGATGAAGACCACAAGTGAAGAAAAGCGGTAAGATCGCGATCGAGACATTCTGACACTCCTTTGTTGCAGAAGAAACTCGCCTTATTGTGTATTGAGCAAGCATACTATATTCCCGGGTGATTCTGCAAGAAATTGATGCGAGAGACGAAAGAGGATGGAACAGACAGAACCGATCAGGGATGCCTGTGCCACCCGGAAAATCCCTTACCCCAACAATCCGCAATCTACAATCAGGCCGGGTCCCAGCGGTCAATTACGCCGCCTGCGAGAATGATATCTCCATGATAAAGGACCAGAGCCTGACCGGGGGCCACACCCCACTGCGGTTGGGTGAACTCCACAGCGAATGTTTCCCCCGTTGCGTGAATCACTGTGCAGGGTGCGGCGGTGTGGCGGGATCGGATCTTGGCCTGGCCGCCGGTTCCCTGTACAAGAGGGGCAAAGAAATTTGCCTCGACGGCATAGACCCTGCGTGCAAGCAGCTCCTCATACCTGCCGACAAGCACCTGATTTCTCGCTGCATCCAGCGCCCGGACATAATACGGCCCGCCGGCCAATCCCAGTCCTTTTCGCTGTCCTACGGTGTAATGCACAATCCCCCGGTGACAACCCAAAACTGCGCCTGAACCGTCCACGATATCCCCCTCATTTTCCTCAAGTTGCCCTTCCAGGAAGGCATGAACATCACCGCCCGGTGTAAAGCAGATCTCCTGACTTTCCTCGGTGTCGGCACCGGGAAGGCTATGTTCCCGCGCAATTTGACGGACCCGTTCCTTTGTCAATTCGCCATTAGGAAACAGGATGTTTTCCAGCATTCCGCCTGGAACTCCTGCCAGGAAATAGCTCTGGTCTTTCCACGGGTCCATCGCCCTGCCGAGTCGCAGCCCACGGTCTGTCGAGAGAATCCGCGCATAATGGCCGGTGGCGATGCATTCGGCGCCCATTTGCCGGGCGATCTCAAAGCATTTGCCGAATTTCAGCCTGGGATTGCAGCGAAAGCAGGGATTGGGCGTTCGCCCGGCGCGATATGCCTCCAGGAACGGCTCGATCACGGCTTCCCGAAAGAATTGCGAAAGTGCAAGAGTGTGATGTTCCAACCCAAGAAGGTGCGCCACGGATTGCGCCTTTTCCACCTGGCTGTCCGATGGGTCATGTTCATACTGCAGGATGGTCAGCCCAAAGACATTATAGCCCCGGTCTCTCAGCAACAGCGCCGCCACACTGCTGTCTACCCCGCCGCTCATCAGGACTGCTGTTTTTTGTTTCATGTTTTTGTTCCGGGCAGGTTGTCACCCACCGGCAAGATGCCGGTGCAACCTGAGGATGGTCTGCGTGGTTGCCTCTCTTGATTCCGGCCTCACCAACCGCCACCATTGCCAGACAGTTTGCATACAACGGGAGGCCCAAGGTCCGGCTATGAACCTTCAACGGATTATCATACAAGTTCTTCGGCTGGTTTCACCGATTGTTCTGTTGTCACTTTGTGTGAACGCGGTGCCGATATCGAATCAGTCGAATAGTTTCCTCTCCCTGGACGGAACCTGGAAATTGCGTGTTGTAGACAACAAGGGTTTTGCCGAGTTTGCAGGTTTTACCGCGCCGGGGTATGACGATTCCGACTGGCCCGAAGTGCCGGTTCCGGGGAATTGGGAGATGTACGGATTTGAGGAGCCGGAGTTCGGCTCACGTTCTAATCTGATGGGGTTATACCGCCGCAAGTTTTTCCTCCCGGCGGAGTGGAAAAACAGTGTTGTCTATATCCGTTTTGAGGGAGTCTCGTTCGGGTCCACAGTATGGATCAACGGTCGGGAGGTGGGATCGAACTGGAGCGGATTCACACCGTTTGAGGTGCAGGTTGCGCAGATTCTGGAATATGGAGCCGAAAACACCCTTGCGGTGCGCGTAGTGAAAGCGCCGGAGATTTGTTCTCTTGACTGTTTTGACACGTGGAGTCTATCCGGCATTTATCGTCCGGTGATCCTGATCCGGAAACCGCAGTCGTTTATTCAAGACCTGTTTGTGCGGGCGGATTACAATCCCAAGGATCAATCCGGCCGGTTGCGGGTTCAAATGGCGCTGGATTCCTTTCCTCCATCTCACACCCGAACAGAAACCGTAACCGGAGAGATCCGCCTGACCGGTCCACAGGGAACCGAGTTGCTGCGGAAACAGAAAACAGTACAGGTTTCCGGCCAGGAGATCCCTTCGCCACACCTGGAGTGGGATGAATCGATCCCGAATGTTCCGCCGTGGTCGGCGGAGTCCCCGGTCCTTGCCACGCTGACAGTCTCGTTGCAGTTCGACAAAAGGCTTGGGGAGCAGGTGGTCCGACAGGTGGGATTTCGGTCGGTGCATATCCAGGGCGGTGTTTTCATGCTGAACGGCGTTCCGATCAAACTGAAAGGCGTATGCCGGGACGAATTGGACCCTTCCGCCGGCGCCGCATTCAATGAAACGCTCTGGCGGAGAGACCTCCAACTGATGAAAGCGGCAAATATCAACGCGGTGCGAACGCTGTTTCATCCCCCGGACGAGCGATTCATCGATCTATGCGATGAAATGGGGATGTATGTCATCGAGGAGGTTCCGTTCGATTTTGCCGAGCATCTGCTTTGGGACACACGATATCTGCCGTATTTCCTGCTTCGGGGCCGCGGAGTTGTCACTCGTGACCGCAGCCATCCATCCGTTCTCAGTTGGAGTATTGGGAATGAGAATCCGTATACCGGGATGACGCGCGAGATTATCAGCCTGGTCAAGGCCATCGATCCGATCCGTCCAGTGCTGTGTCCGCAGCGCGATGAAGAAAATCTTCCGTCGGAAGTAGATATTCTGGCTCCTCATTTTCCTGCTGGGGAGGACTTGGTGAAACTCTGTCAACCTCCGGAGGGATCGACGCCCCGCCCGGTGATTATGACCGCATTTTCGCACGCATTGGGGAACGGTTGCGGAGGTTTGCAGAATATCTGGGAGAAGGTTCGTGAATGCGAGAAATGCGCCGGGGGCATGATCTGGCTCTGGTCGGACCGGGGGATTCGCCGCAAAGTGGACGGAAGAGAGGTATGGGACGCAAAGGCCGATCCGCTGATTCAGTCCGGGACCCCCTCCGATATCCAGGCCGATTATTGGGTGGATGAGAATACCGTGGTGGATGCGCAGGGGATCAAGGGGACCGACGGGATTGTCTCTTCCGATCGGATTCCGCAGCCGGAGTATTACGAAACCATGGCAGTATACCGTCCGGCGCTGATTCAAGAGACAACAATTCCGGCGCAATCAGGCAAGAAAAAAATCGCCTTGAATGTCGAGAATCGGTACGATTTCACGGACCTGAACCGGATTCTGGTGACTTGGTTTTTGTTTGATGGGCGAAAACAGCTGCGAAGCGGGGTGATTCCGGTTGAATGTCCGCCGCACCATACTCGAAGTCTCTCGGTTCCCGCACAAATCCCCAAAGATCTCGCGCATCCGGAAGATACCTTTCTGTTGGTGACATTTACCGACTGGAACGGGATCGAGGTCAGCCGCTGTCGAGTTGACATGGGAATTAAGGAACCGAGTCAGACCGCCCCTGCTTATCGAAAAGAATCGGTCGAGATTTCCGCCGGACCGATCACCTGTGTGACAGCCGGGCCGCTGGGCCTTACCATGAACGGCGATACCGGGGAGCTGATTTCGGTTTCATCACACGGCAAGGAGGTACTGTACGGTCCGCTGCTGCCGAATGTTTATCGTCCGAGAAGTTTTTCGGAGCAGGTTTGGGACAAAGAAGGCGCCCTGTTTGGTGGCGTGCGCCTGGCGAATCTGGAACTTCAGAAGGATCGATCCCAAGTCAGACGGAGCGGGAAAACCCTGATCGCCAGACATTCGTATCGCTCAACTGTAGATTCCAACGCCGGATTTAACCTGGATCTTTCATATTCGTTCCCGGATCAGGCCGCTGTGGAGATTACCTATCGCCTGGAAGCGGTCGGTCTGGATTGTGAACTTCCCGAATATGGGCTGCGGTTTGAGATACCCAAATCGTTGAGCCGTTTCTGCTGGCAGGGATACGGACCGAATTGCTGGTACCCGGATCGTCATATTGCGGCATTGAAAGGGTATTTCTCGTTCTGGACCGGCGAACCGTTCTGTGCGGGAAACAAGGGGAATGTGCAATGGGCTTCCTGGAATGATGAGGACGGCTACGGAGTCGGCATAGTCCCGGCAAAACCGGCTCATGTACGAAGCGAGCCGAACGGCGAGCGCATACAGGTCCGATGGAACCGTCTTATTTCCGGATTGGGAACCAAAAACCATCGTCCGCCGGTGGAGGATCGTATCTCCCTGTCGCAGACCCGGAGAATTGACGGCAAGATCACCATACGGGCAATCGGTCCGTATGATGTGCCGGAACCGTTTCAAGCGTATCTGGGACCGATTCTTGATCCACGGATTTAGCGGAACCGATCAGGCGTGAATTTCATCCTGTTGGGGCATGGTAACCCCCAGGAGAAGATGTTGAACGGCCTGCTGATACATGTCATTGATTTCAAGCGCGAACCGTTCGTATTCGTTTCCGATAGTTGTCCGCACATCCTTATGGAGTTTCTCAAACTTTCCTCGCGCGTCTCGAAGCGTCTCGTCGCGGAACCGCCGAAACTCCGCCAGAATTGCCTCTTTCGACTGAGCTGTGCCGTCCATATATTGCTTCAATGTCCGTGAGAAGGCGACACGCTTCTCGAGGAAATACCGTTGCAGCCGGTCCACCTCAAAAGCAGAAAAGGTGATCTGACGAAAATGGTGCCCTTGAATCCCCAGGCTGATGGCATCAACCAGGAAACTGGGTTTTCGCCAGAGAGTCTCCAGCAGGAATTTGACGGCATTCCACCGGTACGGTCGGAAAGGAATGGCCCCAAGAAAGCAGAGGCACGCCCGAATGTCGCTCCAGGAAACCCGAAAGGTTCTTATGGGGAGACGCCAGCGATCCCGCAGTACGGCACACCGTTGAAAATAGGCTTTCAGATCAGAGGGGTAGATTGCCTGAAGGATTCTCTGATAATCCGAGGAGACCTGTTCCATCGGCCGACGGGTCCGAAAGTTTGTCTGGAAGCAGTGGGTGTTGTTTCCTGTGGATTTGCCCAATAACCGTCCTTCGGACTCCAGGCGGTCATACAGGTCTGTTTCCGGCAAAGCCTGCATCAATCCAACCATAGCCACCGGGATGCCAAGATTTTGGATGAATTCGATCATCAGATCGGCGATGTTGTCGGGATCGTTGTCGAATCCGAGAATGAACCCGGAAGTGACCATCAGACCGGCCCGCTGCATTTTCTCGACTTTTTCGGCCATGCTGCCGAGATTGTTGATGTGTTTGCGGGTTTCGCGAAGGCTTTCCCTGGAAGGTGTTTCGATCCCCACAAACACCATGTCGAACCCTGCGTCTCGGAACCCCTGGAGCAGTTCATCATCATCGGCGATGGTCAAGGTGCCTTCGGTGAAAAACAGGAAAGGATATCCGTGGCTTTTTTGCCAGTCGCGCACTGCCCACAGGAGTTCTTTGGCCCGTTTGCTGTTGCCGATGAAATTATCATCGACCACAAAAACCACCCCACGCCAGTTCAGGCGGTACAGAGTGTCGAGTTCTTCGAGGAATTTTTCGGGCGATTTGAATCGTGGTTTCCGTCCGAAGCGACGCCAGATATCACAGAACTCGCATCCGACCGGGCACCCCCGTGAGGCTTGCACGGCCATGCACCGGTATGCGTCCATCCGGAGCAAATCAAAACGAGGAATCGGGGTCCGGTTGACATCCGGGCGCTCATTGGACAACTCCACATCCGCATCCTCGCCGAAATAAGCGAGGATTGCATCGACCTCTTTTTGTGTAACCGGTCGGCTGTATGCGCGTTTGGCTTTTCCCCGGACGAAATCGGACCAGAATCGGGGGAGGATCTCTTCCGCCTCACCGATCACAAAATGGTCGATTCCCTCCAATGACGGATAATCGCTTGAGGGATAGGGTCCTCCGGCCACCACGGGTACTCCCAGCCGGTTCGCCCGCTTGCGGACTTCATCGAAGGAATCTTTCTGAACAATCATGGCCGAAAGAAACACGACATCGGCCCATTCCAGGTCCCGGTCGGTCAGCGGTTCGACATTCAGGTCCAGGAGGCGACATTCGCAGGAGTCCGGCAGTATAGCAGCGACCGTGGCCAGACCGAGCGGCGGAAAAGCGCTCTTTTTCCCGATCATTTTCAGGGCCGTACTGAAGCTCCAATAGGTCATGCGTGGAGATTCCGGATATACCAGAAGGACTTTCCCGGGAACGGATGTATTCCGAAGCACGGGTTGAGACTTCCCCGGGGTGACAGAATCGGAATGAAACGCTGTCCGCGAGGGTGTTGAATGTTGATGATACATAGAAAATACCCCAATCGATTGGTTTCTTAGCCTTGCAATCCCCCATTTGTGCTCGCCGTGGGGTCGGATACAACTTCTTTGTTAGACACCGGACGATCAACGCGGTTGCGGAGGACAAATCGAATACGCCTGAACGGCGTCGGAATATCGATCCCCCTTTTCTCCCTGTCAATCAACCATCACGGGTCCACGCCGAATATACCAGACCGAGCGAAAAATTCAACCTTCGGAAAGTGGAAGCGGATACCCAAATTCTACTGGGAATTGTCCTGGTTTGTCGTATTCTCGGCTGCCTGTGCTGCCTCCAACGCCTTGACTCTCCGTCGGAGATATTGTGTGCCTTTCGAGAGAAGTCCCCGAAATCGGAGGATCCGTTCGATGTCGTCCATGGATTTCGGTTGATAGGCATCGGGGGTGAGCAGACAGGCAATAACCACTTTTTCCTGACGGTCATCGGTGGCGGGGTCCAGGAGTTTGGCTCCCTTGAGGAAGGCGGTAAGTTGTTTCCGCTGGTTGCGTTTGATCGGATCGCGGATTTCTTCCCCGTCGAAGAGGGAGGCGCGAACGTAATCCAGCAATCCCCGCTGTGTTCCAACAAACCCTGTCAGCGATGGAAGATCTTCAGGAGGTAGATGTTCCTCTACCTCGAACCGGTTGACAATTTCCCCCAATTTCATGGGCCGGCTGGTGGTTTTGCCAAACAATCCGGTTTTTTCGGTAATGGTCGGCATTTTTCCGCCCTGTTTTTGCTTGACACGATCTTTGAAAATGTCCATGGCCGCTGCGGCCTGCATTGTATACCCGGCGCCTTTCAACAGGCCCACGAGATAGCCGGCTTTCCGGTCTGGAAAGAACCGTTTTCGATGAGCCGGGTGAAAAACATACTCCGCCAAAGCGTTCATAAAGTCGTCAAAGATTCTCCGGATTTCTGCTGCGGCCTGTTGGGGGGTCATGCCGGCAGCGATGATACTGCCGATTTCGGTGTCCGCGGTTCCTGTCGGTTCCGTTGTCAGGCCGGCTTCCATTCGAATGGCCACATCGCGTTTGGCCTCCTCGAGTTCACGAGCGGCTTCGTGCATCCGCACAACGCGCTGTGCCTCCGAGACATCCATTTTTCGTACAGCGCCGCGTTTTTTCTTCATCTCTTATATTCCCATGGTCATTCCATATTTCGCGGGAAAGAGGATATCACGATCGTTCAGACTCTCCGATCGTATCGGGACTACAGTGAATCATGGAGAAGACCCCAATTCTTATCGAATCCGAAAGTCCCGGATTTCGCAGACCAATCGGCGGATTCGTCATTTGTCAGAGAGCCTCACTATTGCTCTTCTCACCCTCACGGCGCAGGCACAAATCCTGTGAATACAGATACTAAACCGCTCGTAGAGTACACCAATTCAAATCAATTTACAATTCCACATAAACGAAAAATTTGCGGTTCTTGTGGAGGCCCTTTTCGGTTGTTGGGTGTTACGATTCGCATTTCCGTATCAAGTGCGGGAAGTCTCTCGTTTCCCGCCCGGGTTGTATAGGATATTTCGATTCAAGCGTTGTGCAGCCGAACCCACTTGAGAGGACCCCATAGTGAAAAAAGGTATTCAGAAGATTGTTTTGGCGTATTCCGGCGGTTTGGACACTTCGGTTATTATTCGCTGGCTGGTGGAGAATTACCATTGTGAGGTGATCGCGTTTGCGGCGGATCTGGGGCAGGGGGAAGAGCTGGAGCCGTTAAACAAGAAGGCCATCGATTCGGGGGCATCGAAGATTTACATTGAGGATTTGCGGGAGGAGTTTCTGCGCGAGTATGCGTTCCCTGTTATGCAGGCGGATGCTGTCTACGAGCGGAAGTACCTTCTGGCAACCTCGCTGGCCCGTCCGCTGATCGCCAAGAAGCAGGTGGAGATCGCCAGAAAAGAGGGAGCGGACGCGCTTTCCCATGGAGCAACGGGAAAAGGAAACGATCAGGTGCGGTTTGAACTGACGTACAAAGCCCTTGCGCCGGAGATGAAAATTGTCGCCCCCTGGCGCGAATGGGAGATTCGCTCCCGTCAGGATGCCATCGCATACGCTAAAAAGTACAATATCCCGGTCCCAGTGACCGCCGAAAAACCGTATTCGATGGATCGAAATATGTGGCATCTTTCATTTGAGGGCGGCATTCTGGAAGATCCCTGGAACGAACCGCCAAAGGATATGTTTATTCTCACAAAGGATCCCCAGGACGCCCCGGATACGCCCACTCTGGTCACACTGGATTTCGAGGCGGGGGTGCCGGTGGCTCTCAACGGCCAACGAATGGGGCCGGTGGATCTGGTCACTGAACTGAACCGAATAGCCGGAGAGAACGGGGTCGGTCGAGTGGACCTTGTGGAGAATCGACTGGTAGGGATGAAGTCGCGTGGGGTTTATGAAAGTCCTGCCGCCACCGTGCTTTATGCGGCACATCGCGAGCTGGTCTCTCTGGTTGTAGATCGGGATACCCTTCATGCCCGCCTGATACTGGCCGAACGATATGCCGAGTTGGTCTATAACGGGCAGTGGTTCAGCCCCCTTAAGGAATCGCTGGATGCGTTCCTGGAGCGTACGGAACGCCTGGTGAGCGGCACGGTCAGGCTGAAACTGTACAAAGGAAACATTATCGTGGCGGGTCGGAAATCGCCGAACTCTCTGTTCCGTAAGGACTTTGCGACTTTTGAGGAAGATGCCGTGTATAATCAGGCGGACGCCGAAGGGTTTATCAATCTGTTCGGGTTACCCCAGAAAATCCGTGCCCTGGTGGAACGAGAGAAAAAAGGTTAATCCGGCTCAGCCGGCTTGCCGTTGCGTTCAAATTCGCTTATTCTTGCCCGACTCTCAGAGAAGGGGCGCTTTGATCTATGAACCGATATTTGTCCGGAGTGGTTGTCTTCATCGTGTTGACAGCAGTCTCGTGCAGCACGACCCATGAGACTGTTCTGGGTGAGGAGTACGGTTCCATTGCCATACCGGTATTCAAAAATGAGACCATGGAACCGGGCCTGGAAGAGACGATCACAGCGTCTGTTATCCAGAGTTTTCTGCGGGATCGACGACTGCGGGTGACGGACCGGTCGCACGCGGATGTCGTGCTGGAGGGTCGAATCACCTCCGTAGAGATCGAGCCGCTGAGTTTCACGGACCTGGATCGCGCGGTCGGCTATGACATGACCCTCGTTCTTCGAGCGCGGATGGTGGATGCGGATGACGGGCGGATTGTGATGGAGGAAACAGAATTCCAAACACGCGGACCGTTTCTGTTGACAAACGAACCCACCATCGAACGACAACGGGATATCGGCAGCGTTCTGGCGGATCAGATCATCAGTCGTTTCCTGGATGGCTGGTGATTCACGATGCCTCCGGTTCGTTCAACCCCAAGCAAGAAAGATTCTCTGCCCCTGTCTCCTGTTCTGCTCTGTATCGGAACCGATTCGTTCCGCATACGACAGACGCTGGATCAGTTGGTGAAACGTTTGGGTGGAGAAAATAATTGCGAGCGGCGCGAATACGATGCGGGCCAGAGCGAGACGGCAAATGCCCTCGAGGATGCCGCCGCCTCCTCGCTGTTTACCCCACGCAGAGTTGTTGTTCTGCACCAGTTTGAGAAAGCCAGGGTGGAGGATCTGGAGGCAGCGCTGTCGTATATCAAGAAGCCTGCGAAAGACTGCGTCCTGGTCTTGATTCTGGGATCGAAGAAATCCCCCAAAAAAGCCCTCAAAGAAATTATGGACAAGGTTCCGAACGTTGAACTGAAACCTCCGGCGCCGTCGGAGGTGAGGGCCATGGTGGTTCAGCGTCTGAAAGAAGCGGAAGTGCGTCTCGACGCGGATGCGCTAAACCTGCTGCTGGAGCGTGTGGGCACGCGCGGTTTGGAGGCGCTCTCCGAGTTGGATAAGGTCATTCTCTACGCAGGACCGAAAGGACGGGTGGATCTGCCGACCTGTCGGTCTCTGCTGGCGACGGACCCGGAAGAGGATGTATGGACCATTACGCGCAATGTGGCGGCGAAAGACCCGGCAACAGCCCTGATGAACCTGCGGAGAATCTTCGAGCAGGGAGTCGAGCCGGCGCTTGTATTGGGAATGCTGGCGCGACTGTTTCGACAAATGTGGGCAGTGCGCACAGCCGAAGCGGAAGGCATTCCGCGCAACAAGTGGTCGGAAGCAACCGGGCTGGAAGGCTATCCGCTGCAGGCGACCATTCAGCAGGCATCCGGGTTCAGCCTGGCAAACCTGGAGCGGGGATTGGCCCGAATCCGCGCTACGGACGAAATGCTGAAAAGCAGCGCCGGCGCACCCGAAACGGCTCTCGAACGCCTGGTCGTGGAACTGTCTGCATCATCCTAGGGATATCCGGCAGACAGTGGTACGATGTTTGGATAAACTCAGAGTAACGGAACGCAGCAAATACCGCGCTGATTGATCCCCACAATCTCAGATTCAGAGAGAGACCCTGAATGAATACGAACACAATGTCTTTCTTGCGCCGCAGAGTGTACTTTCCATCCCAAGAACCGGGAGGAGTCCGCAAGGGCAATTTTTTTCGGTTACTGCTTGCTCTGGCGGCGGTATTAACCTGCGCCGGTCTTGTAACAGCCGCTCCTCCGAAGGTGATCGAGGCCACTCCGGACAATGGCGCGACCGATGTCGATCCGACACTCAAAGAGATGCGGATTGTTTTTGACCAGGATATGAACCCGCGTGGAGTTTCGGTTGTGGGTACAGGACCGACTTTCCCGGGCGCACAGGGCAAGATGCCGAAATGGCAGGACGCCCGGACCTGCCTGATACCCATCCAACTCGGCCCCAACCGGGAATACAAATTGAGCATCAACAGCGAACGCTTTAAGGGTTTTCAGAATACAAACGGCGAACCGGCTGAACCGTATCCGATTGAATTTAAAACCGGGGATTTCAAAACACCGCCTCCCAAGGTCATCCAGGCCATACCGGACAACGGCGCGACGGATGTCGATCCGGAGCTGAAAGAAATACGTGTTGTCTTCGACCAGGATATGAACCGAAATCTGTTTTCCTGGGTTGGTGGTGGTCCGACTTATCCGGGAGATCCGAAAAAGCGGGCACGTTGGCTTGACGCGCGGACCTGCGTCCTTCCGGTCGCTTTAAAACCGAACCGGGAGTATTGGGTCAGTGTCAATAGCGACAAATTTCAGAACTTTCAAAATACTCTCGGCCAACCTGCCGTTCCCTATCCGATTGCGTTCAAGACAGGGGCGCCGAGGATTCAAGCACCCAAAACAGACGCGGCTTTGGAAAGTCAGGAGGCGGCAAAAGCCGATTCTTCCCTGCCACTGACAACAACCATTCGGGGATTGGAGAAGGGGTGGTCCGAAGAGCGCCGCCTGGTGACTTCGCCCACAATTCAATGGTACTACCCGGCTGTCGCGGCAAAGGGGGATCTGGTGTTTGTGGCCTACGCGGAAGAGGCGTTGAAAATGCTTATTTCACGCGACGGGGGCAAGAACTGGGCCGAGCCGGTGGTCCTGAGCGGGAATCTGCCGGTTAACTTCTCCCCTGCGGTTGCCATTGTGAAGGATGAGGCGCTTGTTGTCTGGTCGTCCATTGTGGAAATCAACCAGACACGGGCAAGACAGATATTTGCTTCTCGAAGCGCAGATGACGGAAAGACCTGGACACCCCCAAAACAGGTGGCGCAAAGTCCCAATCATTGCCTGTCCCCGCGTGTGCTTTCCCTGGACAACAGCGCTTTGCTTGTCTGGCAGGAGATCCCCCTGGAGACTACGCTGGGTTCGGTCAACCTGAACGAGCGGACCGATTGGTCCCCCGACAGCATCCAGGCGGGATTCGGAAAGATTGAACTCGGGGGCACCCAGCAGTCCGGTTTGAATGTGCATGTCACCGTCATTTCCAGTTTCTATAACAAAGCGGATAATACTTTCACACCGCCGCGTCGGATCAAAGAATTGTTCGCCGCTCAAATGCCCAGTATTTTTCAGGTCTATGGGCCGGAGAACGGGCAGATTTTCCTGACGCTGAACAAGGATACCGAGATCCAAACATCCATCAGCGCCGACCAGGGGCAAACTTGGGCCGAGCATTTCGGCGGGACGCAAGAATTCGATTCCCGAATGGTAATCGACGTGGTCTCAACGCCGGGGGGACGCCGCGCAGTGTGGTCGCCTCGCGCGCCCTATCAGGCTGTCTCGATCAACTTCCGAGAACAGCTGGACGGGCAAACCAAAAGCCTCACCGTTCCCTATTACATCCGCACGACTCCCAGGCTGGCTGTCTCCGGGGATGTCTATCATATTGTTTGGAGCGCCGGAGAATCGGAGAACAGCTGGATTTCCTACATGCGGACCGACAGTGTCCGACCCACAACTCAAATCACCGCGCCTGCGGATCCCAACGTGAAAGAACCCCAGATTCGGTTTACCTGGACGGCGAACGACAACATTTCCGAGAATGCGCAACTGACCTATTCTCACACGATTAACCAGAATCCCTGGTCTCCCTTTGCAAAAGAACCCTTCGTGGTTATCGAGACTCCTCCTGACGGCGAGTATACGTTCCGAATCCGCGCAATGGATGTGGCCGGGAACATCCAGGAACCGCCGTCCGAATTCAAGTTCAATACGTTCCAGGCTGCGCCGGATACGCAGATTCTGAATAAGCCGGATGCTCCGCCAACGATCAACAAACGCAGTTACTCCATTGAATTCACCGGAAAAGACAACACACAGAAACCGGAAGAACTTCAATACTCGGTCCAGCTGGACAATGGAGAGTGGTCCGCATTTTTCTCCGAACGCACTTACGAGTTTACCAATCTCGCCAATGGGGAGCATACTCTCCGCGTGCGCGCCAGGGATGGCCGGGAAAACATCGATGCGACACCGGACGAGATCAAAGTGATTGTTAAAGTGGGGCTGGAGGCTCGGTTTGTGCAACGGCCGCCCGATTATACCAACCTGGAGGATATCCCTGTTTCCTGGGAGGGACTGGATGATACGGGCGCACGAGTGGCATTCAATTTCTTCTCCAAGATCGATGACGGAGCGCCGCAAGCCCACGGGACAGAGGGTAAAACTGTTCTGAAAAATCTCGAAGAAGGAAAACATACCATCACAATCTGGGCGGTAGACCCTGCCGGAAACAAAACCCCGGAGGAAACCGCTGTTTTCACGGTAGACCGAACACCTCCGGAAACGAGAGCGGTGTTTGAGTATCGCTGGAGTGAATCCGGGGGATACCCGATTGTGACCCTCGAAGGAACCGATCCGCCGATTGAAGAGGGCGGTCAACCTAAACCGATCCGGTTTTTCCAATACCATCTGGGGGATGAGCGCTGGCAAGATGCCCCCCTGCCCGCCGGAAAAGACTGGATTGTCACCAAACCGCTATCCTTTTATTCCTGGGGGTATATCGCAACGGTACGCGCTGTAGACCCGGCCGGAAATTTCGACCCGACACCTGCCATGGTGAATCTCACAATTTTGAAACGATACACCCCGCTGACTCTCGGTATTGTCGGTGGCGTGATCGGAGTGATCTTCCTGTTCCTGTTGATTACATTGCTGCGCAGACGTGGTTCCCGTCGCCCGGTGATTCCCGAAACAGCCGGCCCGCTGGATGCGTACTCAAGCCGGACATCGGAAGATCTGGAGGAGACTTCCTCCCCCGGTTCCTCGACTTATTCTTTCGGTGGCTCGAATGGAAACGGCGAGTCGAACAATCGAAAGAAAAACGATGATCCGTTTGACTTCTGATTTTTGACCTTGAAGCGCGGGAGCGCTGCTCCTGCCTTTTTGAGTCCATGCGTCTTCTCATTATTGACAAGACCGCAGGGTTGCCCTCGGCGCATGAGCGTCATCAGGCGCTTGCTTCCTTGCCGAATCTTGAGCTCCATGTGTTTGGGCCGAGCCGCTGGGTGGAGAATGACCGGGCGGTGTCCTGGGTCGATCACGGCGATGAACGGTATGTTCCACATCGGGGAACCGTCTGTTTTCCGGGGTACTACGCCCGTCATTTCTATTCGGGCGGTCTGGCTCGCGTTTTGCGGAATGTGAAACCTGAAGTCGTTCAGCTATTGGAAGAGCCGTGGGCGCTGGTTTCCGGGGAGACGGCTTTTCTCAGGACCTTTGTGGGTTCTTTCGATTTGTTGTTCTACACCTGGGAGAATCTCTACCGACCATGGAAGTATCCCTCGCGCCTGTCGCCCGTGTATGCCCGAATCGACCGTTGGTTGCATCGGATTTCAGTAGCCGCTGTCTGCGCAACCGGAATGGCTGAGACCGTCCTGCGTCGGAAGGGATATGATAAACCGACAGCTGTGATCCCCTACGGTGTGAGTGCAAGGTATTTTCAATCTCCCGTTGTTCGAAAAGATCCCGGTCGGCCTTTCACTGTGGGATACATCGGGCGAATGCTGGAAATGAAGGGTATCGATATCCTGATCCGGGCCATGGACCGACTCCCCGATGCGGAGCTGATCCTGATCGGCAGCGGCGCGGATGAGAGTACATTTCGGGGTCTGGCGAGTCAGTGTCATGTCGAGAATCGCGTGCGATGGATTTCATCGATTCCTGAGGAAGAGGTTGTCAATCATCTGGCGTCGTTCGATCTGCTGGTTCTGCCATCCCGAACGATGCAGGGCTGGTCGGAGCAGCTGGGGCGTGTTTTGATCGAGGCCATGGCCCTGGGGATTCCGGCGTTTGGTTCATCATCCGGCGCAATTCCGGAGGTTCTGGGACGGGAGGATTTGCTGTTCCCGGAAGATGATGTGGATGCGCTGGTTGGCGCGATTCGGCGGCTTCGCGGGGATGCTGTGTGGCGCACAGAGATCGTGGAGTATGGGCAACGTCGGGCGCGGGAACTCTTTTCGTGGGAGCGTTTCGCCGCGAACATGGGAAACTTTTACAGGAATCTGGGTTTTCTTTGACGGTATACTTAAGAATTGATGAACGAATCCCCGGGAAACGGAACTGGCGGCGAGCGGATTGCACGGTTTACCGGTTTGCTCACCGGATCGGGAATCATCTGTAAGATTCTTCTTCTCATATTTGCCATCCTCGCCGCGGATATCCTGGGCCGCGATTCCTACGGATATCTCGAATACCTTCTGGAAATGGCCCTGATTTTCGGGGTTCTGGTGGATTTTGGTCTGGAGCAGACTGTTACACGGGACTTGGCGAAATGGAAAGACCGATTCCGGGTGGTCGCGGAGGCGATCCTGGGGTATCGGCTGGTTGTTTCACTGTTCGTTTTTGTCGTGATGGAACTGACTCTATTTGTGATCGATCTTTCCATACGCGACCGGGTGTATTGGGTAGAGAACTCTCTGGCTTCCATTTATTGCGTGATTATTTTTCACGGCGCATTGACAAAGGCGCTGCTGCGGAGTCAGGAGCAGCTGGCGGCGGAAGCCGGGATCAACCTGGCGGATCGAACGTTCCTGGTTGTGGCAGGGATTGCCGCGCTATGGATGGGGGGAAGGATTTCTGCGCTGTTGTGGGTGTATATGGCCTCCGGTTTGCTGGCGATGGCACTGGGATGGCGGGTGATTTTTCGACGAATTGCACCGTGCAGACCACGCTGGGATTTCCATCTGGCGTTGACCTGGCAGCGAACGGCAGTCCCTATCGGCCTTTCGGCGGCCTGTATTCTTCTGCTGCACCGCGAGGATACCGTGATGGTGAATATCCTGGCGGGGGATGCCGAGACCGGTATTTACAAGGCAGCGTACAGACCATTCGAAGGGCTGTTCCTGTTTCCGCAAATGCTGGCTGTTGCATCCTATCCGGTGCTGTCTTCCCTGTACGCACAGGGTGAATCCATCGACCGATTGATCGCCCGGTTTCTCAGGCTGCTGATGTATCTGAGCATTCCCATGGCGATAGGAGGAACCCTGATTGCGGAATCATTCATGGAGCAGTGTTATCCGAAATACGCGCCGGATGGGGTCATGGTGCTGATGCTCCTGGTCTGGTCGCTGCCTTTCATTTTCGGGAACTTTCTGCTCGGAACCGTTCTCAATGCAATCGACCGGCAGAAGAAGAATTTTTATTCTTCAATTTTGGCGATGGGTTCGAATTTTGTTCTGAATATCCCTGCTATTCTCCGGTATGGCGCCGAAGGGGCAGCAGCGGTTACTATCTTTTCGCAGGCACTTTATTTTTGTGCGCTGGTTTATTACTGTCGAGATCGAATGGAATGGCACAGAAAGGACTTGTGCCGCAGTTTCGGGATGATCGTTGCGGCATTGACAATGGCCGCGATCCTGGTTGCGCTTCCGTACGCCTGGTATTGGGAGGTTTTGATCGGTGCGGCGGTATACGGCGCGGGACTCGTTATATTTCGGGGAGCAGTTCAAGAGGACCTGGACCTGGCCCGTTCTATACTGGGATTGCGCAACCGAACCTGACCTACTGCGACTCGCGCCGGACTTTCTCTTTCTCCGATTCTTTTTCCTCCTCCAATTTACGCATTTCTTCGATGAACTCTTCTCTGGCTTTTCCGGCTTCCTCCTGTTTCCCTTCCCGGAGGAGATCCATGACCTGTTTTTCGCTCAAGATTCGGCGTTCGGCGATTTTTGCCTGGTATTGTTCATCGATTTCAGCCAGACGTTTCTTCTGGTCATCCGTCAGCGGTTTCTGTAAGCGTGGTGATTCTTTTTCCAGTCGTTCCATTGCCAGTTCATAAGCCGTTTTCATCGCCCATCTCCTTTGGTTTACTTTTTTTGAGGAATTTCTTCTTTGCCCTTTTTATCCCTGGAGTTTTTCTTCAATCGATCAATTACCTCTTCCAGCGGAACCTGCCCCCATTCCAGAAGCCCCAGTTCGCGGCGTTTATCCCCAATCGCGGCAACTAATTTGCCGATTTTTGGATTGATTTCTCTGGCGTTGGAATCTTCCATCATTCAATCTCCTGGGAGATCTTAACGGCAGGTGGGCCGGCGGTCAATGAGGGAGGAACATGGGCCAACACGGACAAGCACAAACCGTCACAGACCGGAAAGATTGCGGGGCCTTCACCCCAGCGTCTTGCCATGACAAGCGTGTTCAGTATACATTGATCGGAGTCAAACCCGGTTTTATCGGATTGTCTGATTATGGAAGTCAACGTTCGAAATGTGGAAGATGTAATTATCCTCGACTTCTCGGGAATCTGGGAAAGAGAGGACAGCGCCGAAACAAGTCGATCCATGAGGCATCTTCTCGATCTGGGTTATCGGTGCATCATTTTGAATTTCAGCGATATCGGAATGCTTCCGCGCAAAGCCGTGTCGTTAATCCACTCGTTCTATCGCGACGCGGAGAAACAGGGATGCCGTGTTCAAATCGTTGCCCCCTCTACCCAGGTAAGAGGCATGTTGCGCTCCGGCGGATTTCTGGGCAGCACCGATGTATACCGGGATGAAATCGAGGCGCTCAAGGGTTTCCGGTGAGTCCTCTTTGGTCATGATCCAGTGTATTCAGTCCCGCATATCGTTCCGAACTATTCTTTATGCAACCCTTTTTTCATTTTGCATGACGCTGATTTATTGGTTTTTTCGGGAAGTTGTGCCGACTGAGGACGGGGATCGGATCTGGCGGATGGTGGAAGGAGGAGTCTGGTTCTACCGTCGTTCACTTCTGGCACAAGCGATTGCAAGAGGGATTTATGTTTGTGTTTCTCCTTTCGGATGGAACGGAGTCGATGCGCTTCATCTTTACTCGGTTCTGTCCGGCGGATTTTTTGTTTTTATTTCCGTGCTGACGGCATATCTCTTGCCGTATTCAAGCCGATGGCCACTTTTTCTGCTTCTGACAGCCGGATTTGGACGCATTTTCTGCGGGCATGTCGAATACTACGCTCTGGTGGCCGCCGCGACGGCATTGTACCTGTTTGTCGCGTCGCTGGTTCTTCAGGAGCGGATATCGGTCGGCTGGGCGGCGTTGGCGTACAGTTTTCTGTGCTGGACTCATCTCATGGGGTTGTTCCTGTTTCCGAGTCTCCTGGTTTTATGGATAGTTACCGGAGGAAAGAGAAGCGGGTTGCGGGAGCTGGCTTTTGGCTTGATTCCCTTGGGGCTGATTTTTGTGTTTCTCCGTGGTGCGCATTGGCTGGGGGTGGATTTGCACGGTCAGCTGTATGGGCAGCACCTTCTTCGCCTGTTTGATGTCGGGGATACGGGTATGTATTACCCGCTGTTTTCCAGGCGCCATTTTCGGGAATGGGGGAAAATCCAAATTGTTTGCGGCGCGATGTTCTGGCCGCTTTTGTTCATTGCGCTATCGAGGCGCAATTTCGTTCTGATTGTGCGGAACCGTTACCTTTTATTCTTCAGTTCGGTATGGCTTCTGTACCTGGGGTACAGCCTGGTATGGCACATCGACTTGGGGCCGGAGAATGACTGGGACCTTTTTGCGCCGGGATTTGTTCCGATGGCCTGGCTGGTAGGAGTCTTATTACACCTTCGGCGTTTCTCCCGTCCGATTTCGCTGGTTCTGATCGGGGCGGTCCTGGTTTCGCTTCTACCCGTAATCGGAGAAGCTGCGAATCACGCAAGGATCGGGATGCGGGGAAAAGGCGATCTCTGGATTTGCGGATGGGAAGAGACCCCGGTGGAGATCTATTTTGACGGGCGACCAAGGGGGCGGGAAATCACAGGAGTACGAATGGGCGAACATGAATTGCGTGTTCTCGCCAAGGAAAGGAAAAGCACACACCGGCAGACGGTCGGAATCATCCCAAATACCACCGTTCGTGTGGTACTGCCTCCCCTTACCGACAGTCAGGAGAATCCCGGACAGCCGTAACCCGCCCGGCCGATTCCTGCCCGGCGCGGAATATCGTCATCTGTCGCATCGGCTTGGGTCGCCGCGAGATTCTCTTATCTCCCCAGTAATTTTCTCGTTGGAATCGACAAAGGTTGTGTTTGGAGAGATTTCGCACGGGGAAATAAGGTCGGTTGTCCGGTTCTGTGGGTTCAGCTGAATCGAGAAATCGAAGAAGAGGCTCCGGAAAGAAGGGGTATTATCGTCTTCGCTGCACGGTTGCCATTCGGCGCAACCGTTTGTCTTCTTGTGCAGATTCCGAGGCGCCAGGCTGCGATTCGGGCGACTTCTCACTTTCTTCCAATTTGGATTCCTCCCGAACCACGTTCTGGACGATATGGGAAATGACGGATTCGACTTCCTTTTCCTGGAACTCAATCACCTGTAAGCCTTTGGAGATGGCTCTTAGTTCACTTTGCTGTGCTTTCAGATCCTCCATGCAGGTGTTGATTTCGTCTTTCCGTTCACCTTTGATCGCCTCTTCGACGGGGAATCCGTTGCAAAGAATCTCCAAACGGGTCCGTCCCTTTTCCAGCAATTTCGTCAACATACCCGCGCGCTGGGCCGCCAGATATTTCTGGTTGCTCAATATCGTTTTCTTGTTTTTCTGAAGATCGAGGCGGTGACCGTAGACGACGTTGGTGTCCGAAGCCAGTCCCCGACTGAGGAATAGATATCGTTTTCGGAGAGCGCCGAGTTCTTTTGCCAGGTCGGCTGCTTCTTCGTTCTTACCGACGCGCTGTAAATTGAGCAACTGTCCGATCTTACTTTCAAACTCATCGAGGATGGGGTTGATTCTGCGGTAGTTCTGAATGCGTTTTTCGATTTCCTTCAACCGATCGACGGTTGTATTGATGCGACGTTCCATCTGGATGAATATCGGACGGATGCGATTAACCTCATTTTGATCGACCGATCCTTCTTTGGCATAGCGATCCAGCATTTCCATGCCCAGCGCAATCATGGCTCTCAATTCGATATGGAAGATTCGTGTCTCGCCTTTCAAGGCGCGTTCGACACTGTTGCGCAGGCGATCATCTTCCGATTCGGTATCGGAAGCGAGGAGAGCATCCGCTTCGTCCGCTGTCATCCATACCACTTCATTTCCGCGCACGACACGAATCAGGTCATCGGGGGAAGTCTTTTTCCGGGCCGCTTCTTGTTGGACCAGGTTTTCGATCAGCCTCTGGAGCTGTTCGAACCCCCGGTCATCGGTTCCCATTTCCGGGATTTTGGCAATTGATCGTCCTGACGATTGCATGGAAGCTTCTCCGTTCCGGGCATAAGTCTATTTTGCACACGCCCTTTCTGGATTCGTTGTTTTACAGGCTCAACCGCATTGCATTGCAGGTTTACTGATGTCGCTCGGTTGTTGCCATGCGACCTCGTAGTTCGGTTTTGGGTTTCTCAGGAGGCTTTGTCGGTTGTGACTTCCTGCGCTGTTCGATATTCTTCACTTGTGACTCAACGTCGATGGCCAATTCCTGATCTTTCAACACATTTGTGGCAATGTGTTCAATAACCATTTGAGCCTCTTTTTCCTGCTTCACCAGGACTTGGTTTTCTGTCTGCACAGCGGCCAGCTGATCGCTTGCCTGTTTGATCTCGTGATTCGCCAAAAGGAGTTCTTCTTTTGCCCCTAGAGCAATTTCCGCTTGGGTGAGATCCGTGGCCGTGGTTGTGTCGGCCAGGTTGATCCGGTTTTCGATAGTCTCCTTTCTGGCGTGCAGTTGATCGATTCTAAGCCCGATGACCCCCTCCTTTTTCTGACAGAGGTTTTGTTGCAGATTAAGGGTCTTTTTCCGGGTTTTTTGCGCATTCAGTCTATGGAAATAGGCAGTATAGACATCCGGTTCGATGGCGTGGGACATGAGGACATATTTCTTTTTTTCCATGGCAAGATATCGCGCCAGTTCCCGCGCCTCGTCCATTTTTCCCTGACTTTGAAGATTGAGAAGCTGCCCCATGCAATTCTCATATTCCGCGATAAGCGGCTGCCGGGCACGAGCCGCGGAAATCCGTCCCTCCACCTCATAGAGTTGCGTAAACGTATCTGAGATTTCACTTTCACGCCGCCGGATCGAGGGACGGATTCTCTCTTCTTCTTTTTCGTCAATCAGGCCTTCGGCATTCAAGTTTTCAAATGTCCCCGCCGCGATAGCGAGGAGGACACGCAACTCCTGGTGAAGGATCCGGGCATCTCCTTTAAGGGCACGTTCCACTTTTTCGCGCAAACCATCGCCGGATTGAGCGTCGGACTCCAGATACCGCTGTGCCTGCCGAGCAGTGATCCAACTCACTTTCCCATTATCAACTACGCGCACGAGTTCGTTGGGATTGATATTGCGTTTGGATGCGGCCGTGTTCACCAATCGATCCAGCGCTTTGTAAACTTCATCCAGAGACACCTGGGCCGCGCCGTCTTTCGGCAGAAAGTTTTCCAGGGACAAGGAAGCAACGCTTTCATTCAGCGCCATCGACATTTCCCCCCGTTCAACGGAGTAGTTGAGTCCGGTCTCATACCAAACCGGCAGTCTCATCCTCCTAGTAGAATCGCATTATACCAGATTTACAACCTGTGAGAATACCACGGTTCACGTTTTTTTACATGTCTCCCTGTTCTCACGGTTCCACGGCAGGCGACCAGGCCGGGGAGAGATTCTCGCCCGGGAGGTAAGTTACGCGCCGGGGATTGTTTCCATCGGCCTGCGTGACCCAGATTTCCGATTTCCCGCCTGCGCGGGTGGAAGAGAACGCAATGTACTGCGCATCCGGTGACCAGGACGGGTTCGAATTGTCGGCCTGGTTCTGGGTCAGGTTCACCAGTCCGGACCCGTCCGGATTGACTACAAAAATGTCGCCTCGAGCCGCACCCAAAGCATACGCCCGAAACGCAATCCGGTAATCCCCCAGAGGTCCCCCGACCGGCACCGGCGACCACTGGGCGGTATCGCACGCATACCCGTACATGGTTACCAGCGGACGAACATTGGTTCCATCCGAGCTCATGACGTAGATTTGCGGATACCCGATTCGGTCGGATGTAAACGCGATTTCCTGCCCGTTCGGAGAAAAGCAGGGGGAGGTTTCAATGGACTTTGTTATGGTCAGCTGACGGGTTTTTTTACCGTCCCGCCTGATGAGGAATATGTCCGGATTTCCTTTATAGGAAAGGGAAATCGCCAGCCAGTCCGCATCGGTCGGATTCCAACAGGGAGTGATGTTGTTTCCGGGAAAGGCGGCAAGCGGAAAGACCCGTGTTCCTCCCCGTTTATATAAATAATGAATATACGAATCCGCCCAATTACTGAAATAGGAGGTATACGCCAGGCATTGCCCATCCGGTGACCACGCCGGGAACAGCGTGGTGGAGTTGTGCTGTGTCACCTGCGACACGCTCTCGCTGTATCCGTCGTAGTCGATCAGAAAAATCTCTTTGACACGCTGGGATGGTTTGTAGTTTACAAAAGCGAATTTGGTTTGAGCAATCCCGATCTTCCCCGTGCATCGCCTCAGAATCACGTCGCTATAGCGATGAACGACCTGACGAACCTGGTTGACGCGGCAGTTCGGTGTTCGTTTGCCCTCGGTAACCCGCTGGTCGCGGATGTCATGGAGAATCAAATCCAGTTCGACCGTATCGGGTGTGCGGCTCCGAACGATTGTTTCCACCAGGTAATGCGCCTGGATGTCGTTCCAGGCCGCATAGTTGACTGTGCCGCTTTTACGGTCCTCTTCCGCAAGTTGATTGACCTTCTCATCATCCACAATGACAAAAGCGCGGGTCCACAAGAGGTCCTGACGAAGGACAGCGGATATTTCTCCGGCAATCTTTTCTGCGTCCGGGAATGCTCCGTCGATCCGGCATTTCTGGATGGCGATGTTGGGAGGGGGAGTCTGGCCCTCAACCACTACTTCAATATCGGTCCGCTGGGACCATCCGACCGAAGCGGCTATGAATAAGATACCAAGCGTAACTGTGACGCCCCGAGCCATGCTCAACCTCGTATGACGACCTGTCTTTTGCGAATTTCGGGGCACGTTTTACCGGCCTGCCCCAAACCTTAAGGATAAGGATTTGTTGGATTTAAGGCTAGGCATCCTTCTGTATGACCTGTCTTGCGAGGGATTGTCTTGTCGGGAAAAGTTCCTTCAGGATTATTATGATTCTCGTGGGAAGAAAATCCATAAATAAGATATACTTAGAGTGGAGTTGCCATTGTCTGCGAAAGTATCTTCCGGAGGCCGGTCGCCATGCGAAATTGCTTAACTTCCTCATTTGCGCGCACTTGTGTTGTTCCCCTTCTCCCAATCGTCTTTGGATTTGTCTTCTCACCGTGCTATGCAGGCGAGCCGTTGGCATTTGATCGGTTCAGCGAAAAGGAGTTCTCTGTGGAGAAGTTCGCTGCCGGCGCCCCTGTCGGTCTGTCTGCCGGGTATGTGAGCATCGGGCATGCGCCGGTCCAATCGGGTCTCAGTGATGGGCAGGGTCTCCTGATCTCGCTCAATCCGGGCGAGGGGATGCTGATTATCGGGAATACGCCTTATGCGGTCGGATCGGACCCCGTGCTGGCGCAATGTTTGGTCTGGGTATCCGGACCGGGAGCAAGTGTGGCGCTTGGTGCGCTGAACATTGGAGAACAGGATGTGGCGGATGGCCGAATGGCTTATGTGGCTCGGAATGCGGTCGGCGCTCCGTCGGAAGATGCGGAACAACTGGCTTTTGTTTATCGAGCGCCATCCGGTGTGATTGTGCCTGTTTTTCAGGCTGCCCTGCCGGAAAGCGCACCCGGGCCGGTGGAGATTCTTTTCGACAACTTTGAGATTTTCCTTGCGCGGTTCCCGAAACCCGACAACCTCATTTCACTGTTGCCGTGTGGCGACTTTGAAAGCAATACGGAATCTCTCATTTCGGGTATCGGCGGCGTTCCGGGACAGACACGAGTGGTCTCTGTGGAATCCGGGCACGCGGTGGAATTGACTACGACGCCCGAAGGCGGATCAGCCAATGCGGGAGCGGTTGCCGAACAGCCCACAACAGAACAGGCAGGCTGGTTATTCACACAGACTACCGTTCTCTCGGCGGAAAGCGGAACGAACCTGGTGACGCTCGTTTTGACTTCCGAAAGAGAAATGTTGGGAGTTACGGAATTTGCATCCGATGCGGTCGGTAACGAGCTACTGCACACAGGTGGGTTTTTCAAGTATGCGCCGCAATTCCTTATGGTTGCTTTGCAGCACACACCCGGAGCGCCCGGCGTATCCGAACGGGCGGTTCTCGATGATTTGCTGGTATTCCGTCACACGGGCGATCTCGATCCCGAAACTCATGTGACAGGGGAAATTGCGGCCACCATGGTCGCTCCGCTGAAGATCTATGCGGGCGGAAAAGCATCGGTCAATGTGACGACTTTTTCCGGTCAGGACCTCAAGCCCACGCCGGCGGCGATTCGCCTGACCATGTCCACAGGTGAGGTGGCCATTCCGATCTTTACCGGATCAACAGACGCGACCGGGCATCGGAATATCTTATTTAAGGCGCCCAATGTGCCCTCCGGCTCGTATTCGTTCGCGCTGAATATCGAAGGCAATGAGACCCTCAGCGCGAATGTGACCGTCCAAGAGGGTCCGGTTCTGTTTGTTGAGACCGACAAACCCATCTACCGCCCCGGCCAGACCATCCAGGGACGTGTCCTTTCTCTCAGCAATGATCTCACCCCACTTCCAGGCACAGTCGAAGTTTCCATTTCTGACGCCAAAGGAATCAAGATTCACAAGGAGACTGTGACAGCGGATTTGTTTGGTATTACCCCATTCAATCTCCCCCTGGCCAATGAGCTGAATCTGGGAACATGGAAAATCCGCGCGAAATCCGGCAGTTCCGAGACGGTTCTGGATGTGCTGGTGGATCGGTATGTCCTGCCCAAGTTCGCTGTCGAAGTGAACACGGAGAAAACATGGTTTCTCTATGACGAACAGATCAATGGAACAATTGACGCGCAATACTTCTTCGGAAAGCCTGTAGAGGGCAAGGTCAATCTGGCGGCATTCCGGTATATCGGCGCGTGGGACCAGTACGCCACATTTACAGGGGAACTTCAAAACGGCAAGATCGAGTTCTTCCTTCCGCCGGTTGAGTATGTTTCCGGAACCCTGGCGGAAGAAGGCGCAGGAACGCTTCAGCTGGACGTTGTGGTGACGGACGAAAGCGGGCATGAGGAGCGAACAAGTCTTCTGTTGCGCGTTGTAGACGCCCCCATCCAGGTGCGCCTGATCACCGATTCCCAGACTCTGAAACCGGGGCTTCCTCTTCAGGTTCTGGTAATCACCGAGACCCCGGACGGTGTTCCCACAAGCGGCGAAGTCTCGCTCCAAACCACCTGTTGGAATGAAAACATGGAGGTGATTGAGCAATCCACTCTACCTGTCTCTACTGCAAACGGACTTCGACTTGTGGATATCCCCGCTGTCCCGGAGAAGGCCGTTATGGGGCAATTCCATGCGGAATTGAAAGCGGGGAACTATCTGGCAAGCCAAACCATCACGCTGAACTCTACTTATTCTCCCTCGTCCAGTTTCCTGCATGTGCGGCAGACGGAGACGGGGATCTGCAAGATCGGAGACCAAGCGGCATTTACAGCGTTTTCGACGAATCCCGGAACGATTTTCTATGATGTGTTTGCCGCCGGGCGGACGGTCTTTTCGGGCGTGGTAACGGGTCGGGATATCCGGTTCACAATTACACCGGAGATGAGTCCCGAATCGAAAATTGTAGCCTATCTCATCAATCCCGATGGAGAAGTCTCCGCCGATGTTCTTCCATTTGAGGTAGAGCAGGCAACAACCGATTCTTTGAAAGCCTCCTTTTCGGCGGATGAAGTCCTGCCGGGCAATCCGGTTGCGCTTCATCTTCAAACACCCGGCGAGGCGATGATCGGCCTTTCGATTGTAGATGAGTCGGTCTATGCCCTGGCGGCGGGGAGGCTGAACCTTCAACAGGTGTTCGCCGAATTGGAACGCATTTTCATGGAACCCCAGGTTGAGGAGCATCCCGGCAGTCCGTGGGATATGCCCCGAGTCGGCAGCGAGGGCAGCGCGGATACTCTAAAGGGTGCGGGGTTGCAGATGGTGACCTCGAAAGGATTTTTCCTGCCGCAGGGCAAAGAGATCGAACCCTGGAGGTTCTGGCGTGGACCTGGCGTGTTTTTTGGCAATGAAAAGAACTTTCCGGAGCCGGTCGGCGAACCGGAAAATGGGGCGGGGGGCGGCGATCTGGCCGAAGTCCAGCGCGTTCGGCAATTCTTCCCGGAGACATGGCTGTGGAATCCTCAGATAAAAACCGATGCCTCCGGGGCGGTCTCGATTGACCTGACGGCTCCGGATTCCATCACCACTTGGCGGCTTCACGCGGTCTCAACCTCCGAACGGGGGCTTGGAATCACAGAAGGCTCTCTGCGGGTATTCCAGGATTTCTTTGTGGAGCCGGACCTGCCTTATGCGGTCACACGTGGGGAAGAGTTCCCCTTACTTCTGCAAGTGTTCAACTATGTCGATGTTCCCCAGCAGGTGCGTCTGGAACTGAAGGCGGGCGATTTCTTCGAACCGCTGGGCGATCTGGTACAGACGGTGACCGTGGAGCCGAACGCCGTTGTGGGAGTGTCGATCCCAATCAAGCCGGTCAAAGTGGGGACCTGGACCCTGGAGGTGATCGCACAATCGGCGAGCCGGGCAGATGCCATCCGCAAAGAGTTTCGGGTGGAACCGGAAGGAACGCGCCGCGAGTCGGTAACCAACGGAATCATTCACGAGGGCGAAACCGTCACCCTTGATGCCTGTTTTCCATGGGAAATCCGGCCCGAACCGGAAACCGACACAGCGATTCCCGCGATTGTTCCCGATTCCGGCAAACTGCGTCTTGCAATCACTCCCAGCCTTGTTGCGCAGTCCATGAACGGTATCGATGATCTGCTTGGAATGCCTTATGGGTGCGGCGAGCAGAACATGATCTTTCTCGCGCCGGATATCGAGGTGCTGCGCTACCTGGAACTTACTGGGCAACTGAATCCGGAGATCCGGGCCAAGGCGGAGACATTTGTCAATGTCGGCTATCAACGGGAACTGACGTACCGGCACAGTGATGGTTCTTTCTCGGCGTTTGGGGAATCGGACGAGGAGGGCAGTTTGTGGCTGACAGCGTTTGTTCTTTCGACATTCAGCGTTGCGCGCGATGTGCGCACGATTGATGAAACAGTCCTGGCGAGCGCGGCAACCTGGATCGAAAGTCACCAATTGGCGGACGGTTCCTGGGAGCCGGTGGGATTTATTTGTCACCAGGAAATGATCGGCGGGCTGAATGGGAATTACGGACTGACAGCTTATGTTTTGAATGCGCTTTCAACTTATGCCGGCGGTTCTGCGACAGTCCGGCAGAACGCGGCGAACTACCTCCAAAGCCATCTGATGGAGGCCACCGATAATCCATACGCGCTGGCGATTGCGGCGTTTGCGCTTTCCGGCGTGGATCATCCGGCAGCCGGGCAAGCGGTGGATTTGCTGTTGACGCTTGCCGAGACAGACAAGAACGGCATGTACTGGTCGCCTAATTCGGTAGAAACGACCGCCTACGCTGCGCTGGCTCTGATGGAGCAATCGCGACCGGAAGCCGCCGCCGCCCTGTCCTGGATTGCGGCGCAGCGGAACTCCCTGGGCGGATTCGGTTCCACACAGGATACGGTCATGGCGTTTCGTGCGCTCGCCGAGGCCGCTCTGCGTCAGTCGAGAAACACCAATGCGGACATCGACCTTCTTCTGGATGGCGAATTGCTTCATACGTTTCATGTCAACAGCGCCAATTTTGACGTTCTCCAGGTGTATGAGATTCCACGGGAAGGCGCTCTGGAACTTCGTCATCGCGGACAGGGCGATATCACGTATCAGCTGGCGAAGATTTTCAATGTGTGGTCTTCCGGCGATGCCGGTCTGATCCGCAACGGAATGGATTTGCAGGTAGCCTATTCCACGGATCATGTGGCGGTGGATGATCTTGTGGATGTGCGGGTGACGGCGACCTATTATGGCCTGGAGGAGCCGGGGGAAAGCGGGGGGAATGAGAAACCGGAAGCATTGGGCGGCGAGCCGATTCCAGACCCGGAGGGAACGCCGGTCCCGACACCACAACCATCCTCCGGGATGCTGATCCTGGATATCTCGGTTCCCACGGGATTTGCGGCGGTGCAGGAAAGCCTGGACAAGGTGTTGGAACTGGATCTCATCAAGCGGGTGGAGCAGGCGGGCCGGAAAGTGATCTTCTATGTGGATGGCCTGGAACCGGCTGAGTCCGTTGAGTTTACTTTTCAGGTGAAAGCCCTGTTCCCGGTGAGAGCGATTATCGGAACCAGCGCAGCCTATTCATATTACAATACCGGAATCCGCGCCGAATCTCCGGGATCGCAGATCGTGGCGGAGTGAGGACTCGGCAAATATCGAGAGACACGCGAATCAGGCCGGGTATTCAAGTATCCGGCGCAAGAATCCGATCAGGGGCATGAGGCCATGCCCCTGTCTTTATGTCCGGCATTATCCGCAGCGGGAATTGACAAGTATCCGTAGAGTTTGTAACCTGAAATTGTTGTTTCTTCGGGTCTTCATCCCAAGACGCATATTTCCATTTGTCCGTTGCAGGACCGGATGACAGATCTGCAACAGAAAGAGGTTCAAATGCGCAAAAGTTCTTTCGGTTTCACACTGATTGAATTGCTGATTGTGGTTGCCATTATCGGCATTCTGGCCGCGATTGCCGTCCCCAATCTGATGAACGCCCAAGTTCGTGCCAAGATTGCTCGTGTTCACTCCGACCAGAGGAGCTTTGCCAATGCCATCGACATGTATTTCATGGACAATAACGACTACCCCTGGATTGACACAAATCCTCGTCGAAGTATCGGTATTGAAGGGCGGTGGATTCCCCTGACCACCCCCGTGGCATATATGCCGTCATGGCCTTACGACCCGTTCGGAGATCATGGCAAAGCGAAGTTCAGCGATGCCTGTCCGTATTATCTCACGTATGACATGTGGGTGGCGGCGTCGAGTCCTCCGGAAAAGACGGGAAGCTGGCCGTTTTTGCAGATGGTTGCGGCGGGTCTCGGGATGGATGAGAAACGGCTTGTTTACGCCTTTAATTCGCAGGGTCCCGACCTGAAAGTCTGGGCCTGTGAGGGCGGGGCGATGATTTATGACGCATCCAACGGTCTCACGAGCGATGGAGACATTATACGGGCCGGTCCGGGGGGAATTGCAGCGGGCGGGTTTTAAGGTATATCCCGCGCGGAACAGAACGGCAATGGAGAGGATCTCAAGGAATTTGTAAGTTGATTCTGTGGGATCCGGGTTTTCAAAACGGTCATGTCTTTGGATTGGTTCTCTGCATGGAGCCAATGACAGATTCAAATCGGAAAGAGGTTCAAATGCGCAAAAGTTCTTTCGGTTTCACACTGATTGAGTTGCTGATTGTGGTTGCCATTATCGGCATTCTGGCCGCGATTGCGGTTCCCAACTTTCTGAACGCTCAGATTCGGGCCAGGGTCGCCCATTCGCAGAGCGAACTGCGTGCCTATAAGGACGTGCAAAAGCTGTATCTGATGGATGTGGGCGATGTTCCCGGCCATTATGATGGGAAAGAGGAGCATTGTCCCTATATCAACCTTGGTTATTTGAACGGGCCGCTCACCGATCCGTTTATGGAAGGTCGGGACGACCTGGAGTATTTCAAGAATCACCAGGGCATGTATCACAACACGGCTCTGGGGGACCTGGAGTTCATGCGTGTCAATGCGCCGGCGTTGTACGAGGAATGGAGGGGCGCCGGATTCGGATATCTGATTTATGGGGAAGGGCCGGTCTGTTGCGGGTTCCCAAACATCCCGTATGATGCCTCAAACGGGATCAGAAGCAATGGCGTGATAATTTCTCCCGGAGTCAAGGGAAAGGGCGAGCCGGGGAACAATCTGGCCGCACGGAGGTGCAAATGATCCCGCGAGAATGATAAACTTGGCCGGATGCCTTGGGTTACAGGGTATTTTGGACTACCTTCTTATCGGCCTGGAACGAGCCTTTGTAGAAGGGAACAAGAGAAGTGACAGGATTATCCGAGAATCCCGTTCAGTGGACTCATGATCCGAATTCTGATAAATACTGTGGCATGGACAGGCCCATGGGTTCTCCTGGACCGGAAAATGAGAATGCCCGGTCCGTGTTCTGTTGTCCCAATTGCAGGGGTTCGATACAAATTCCCGACCCGGTAGAAGAATTTGTCTGCAACCAGTGTAGTTTTCTCATACGGATGGTTGATTCTATTCCGATCCTGATAAAAGATATTCAATTTATTGAGAAAACAATACAACTGGAGAAGCAGAAAGGTAAAACCGACTGGTACGAAGGGTTACAATCGAAACAATGGGAAGGTCCTTATCGTCATCATCTAAAGAAAAGAAGAGAGTATCTCGATGGGATTATAATGCAGTATAGTGCTGATCACTCACCGCGAATTGCATTGGACCTTGGCTGTGGGGACGGGAATAATCTGAGATGGTTGGGCCAATATGTTCCCCACCTATACGCAAGTGACTACAATCTGACGCGCCTGAGAAGAGCTGCACAGATATCACGTGGGATCCGATTATTCATGGCTGATATCACTGATTACCCTGTCGATGACAACTCTTTTGATATCATCTTTTTCAATCATGTCCTGGAGCATATTCGAGAGGACGAAACAGCATTGGCAGAGGTATATCGGGTATTAAGACCGGGTGGACTATTGATCTTGGGTGTGCCGAACGGAATGTGTCAAGTCCAATGAGACAGCTCCGTTTGGAAATTAGTGAGTGTTTCTTGTGTTGAACTTCTTTGGTCTGGCGGGTTGATCCAGACCGCTTTCGGGAGTGCAGCGACTACCGGGGTTCCT
>Ga0209201_1000794_pt1 | contig 40716 bp, 35 predicted proteins | sample AD_UKC055_MetaG_FD_184411 | JGI IMG/M metagenome (GOLD analysis project Ga0209201, IMG submission 184411) | Active sludge microbial communities of municipal wastewater-treating anaerobic digesters from USA - AD_UKC055_MetaG (SPAdes) (version 2) | ecosystem: Engineered > Bioreactor > Anaerobic >... | reverse complement strand
AAGCATGTCTATGTCTCGGGCTTTCAGCCCTGTTGGGTGTTTTGGCTCGGATTTCCTGGCCAGTCTTTTCAGGCTGGTATGCGACGCGGCGTCGGCGCTCAGAATGGTGTTGTCCGTGGTGGAAATATCTTTTAGCCCTCCAACGTGAGCTACTGATGCACACTGCCTCCTCATTTTTCGAAAAGATGATTAAACCCTGCAAAGGGTTGTGCGGAGAGACGGGGACGCGCATGCGCGAGAACAACGCTGCCGTGGAGGGGGCTGGTTCCCGGGAGGTTTATCGTAGCGCGCCGCAATAGTTTCCGGTAATATACGCGGGCGTGTACTGCTGGTTCTCTTGGAAGGGAGATGTGGATGTCTGACAACACCGTCGTAGCGCCTGTGTCGCCGGGGCGAATGGTTACCACGGCTTTCTTTCACGCGGCGCTGTTGATGTTGTTCACGGTGTTTTTTGTGCGCATGGTTCCGGATTTCGCCGAGCAAGCCGAGCATGCCGGGGGGACTTTGCCGGTTCTGGCGCGCTGGATGATTGTATTGTCGGCCTTTCTAATCAGGCACTGGTACTGGGCGCTGCCTTTGCTGGCGGTGGCGGATGCGGCCGGGCTGTTCGCGGTGGCAAAGGCTTTCGGCAAACGCGGGTTGCTTGTCTGGTCGGTTGTGGTGAGCGGTATTGTTGCGGGAATAATGATCTTGGGGACAATGGCCATGCTGGACACCATATCGAGCATGGCGTAGGCATCTGTAATCGGGCAAGGAGGGAATTCCGTGCCGGGGAAACGTCCGAACATCGTTATTTTTGCCATTGACAGCATTCGCCGGGACCATATGAGTTGTTATGGTTATGAGCGATTGACCACGCCGTATATTGACCGTTTGGCGGCGGGAGGCACGCTTTTCGAGAACGCTTTCAGTGCCTACATTCCGACGACGCCGGCCTATTCGTCTATCCTGACCGGCTGCGACGTGGTCCGGACTCAGCAGCCGTCGCTAAGGCCCAAGGGCCCGCTTCCTGAGGAGTTGCCGACGCTGCCCGAGATATTGCGTTCGGCGGGCTACAAATCGGCGTGCGTGGGGTTCGGGGGCGATTTCTACCGGGGGTTCGACAAGTACCTGAATTTCGAGGGTTGGATTTCGTGGGAGGAGCGGCCTGCCCGGAAAGCCGAGAATCTCAACGCGGTGGCCATTCCTGAGTTGGAGCGGCTGGCGCGTTCCTCGAAGCCGTTTTTGCTGTTCCTGCGTCACATGGACCCGCATGCCCCCTACCTTCCCCCCGCGCCGTACGACACGATGTTCTATTCGAAAAACCCGTGCGCCAAGGGCAACAAGAGCATGAAACCGGTGTTCGCATTCAAGCCGTTTGCGGACTTCCTCCGTTCCTGGATGCCGCCGGGAATCACGGACAAGGACTACGTGATCGCGCAGTATGACGGCGAGATCGCGTACATGGATGCGTGCATCCAGCGGCTCCTGACGCGCCTGGAGGAGCTGGGCAGATTCGAGGATACGCTCATCGTCGTGACCGGCGACCATGGGGAAACGCTGTACGATCATGGAATTTTCTTCGACCATCACGGTCTATATGAACCCACGCTGGTTGTTCCGCTGATCTTTCATTGGCCGGGAACGGTTCCTGAGGGAGTGCGGGCGCAGGCGTATACGTTGCACGAGGACCTCGTGCCGACCATCCTCGATGTATGCGGCCTGACGCGGCATGCAAAGGGTGTGCGGTTCGACGGGCGGTCTAGCAAAGGGTTTTTCACGGATGCCACCGGGTCGCACCGATCAGAGTTTTACATCAGCGAATGCACATGGATGCGGAAACACGGCTGGCGCACGCCGGTATGGAAGTACTGGGAGGCCCTTGAGCCGGACTTCCATGGAAAACCACCCGTAGAATTGTACAATCTCGTCGAGGACCCGCAAGAAAGCCGCAATCTGGCGGATCAGGAGCCGCAGCTCGTTGAGATGTTGCGCCAACGGCTTCGCCGTTGGGAGAAGCGGCGCGAACGCGCGGTGGGCTTGCGCAACCTCATCCACGATTACAGTTTGGGAACAGACCTCTACATCGGTTCGATAGCCACGGCGAAAAAGCTGCAGAACCGCTGACCCAGCTTAAGAACGGGCCGGCGCACGCCACCCCGCGTGCTCCGACTGAATATAGGCCTCCCGCAGGGCGCTCAGGAGCGCCATCTTGGGTTTGAAAGGCGCGTCGGCTGCGTGTTTTTCCGCAACAGACGCCACGAGGGCTTTCTCGATGAGCATCTCCGCTCTGCGGGTGTCTCGCGTGAAATGCCACGCCACCCCATAGAGGGTCTTGAGGTAGGGCAGGAACTCCGCAAAGTCCTTGTCGTCATATGCAATCGCTATCGTGTTCGCGGAGACCCGGCCGTCGGTACGCATGGTTGATGACCCTCCGTCTCGTGTGCGCGGTCCGCATGCTTGTATGCCGCCAAAGGGAGCTTCCCTTGAATCACCGGGAACAGGCGGATTCCTTCTTGAGCGTCTTGGGAAAGAGGATGTTATCCTCCTTGTGGATGTGTTGATATGTGTCCCATTCGAGGCGTTCGAGTTCCCTTATCAACCCCTTGTAAGTGTTGCAGGCCCACTCCGGGACTGCATAATCGTCCGTCAGTGCGCGCAACTGTTTGATAGTTTGACCCGCTTGTCTATGTTCCATTTCCATAACGCTTATCGGGCTTGACAATGCGCCGCAGGCGAAGCCTTGAAGGGGCTGGCCCGCGTCAAGACGGCTTATGGCGGGGAATAGGACCCGTTCCTCCTTCAAGAGATGGCTTTTGAGCTCGTGAGTCATTTCCCGTATGACCTGTTCGACCTCGTGGAGGCGTTCGTCCCGGTCGCCGTGGGTGCGGGCCACCTTCTCTGCCATGCTTGTCAGGGCGGGTAATGTCTCGTGGAGGTAGGCGTGATGCACCGCTACGATGTGTTCGGCGAGTTCGGTGAGGCTCATGTCCGCCGGGGCCGGGTGTGTTGTGCTGCCGCGGCCGTTTCCGTTCCCCAGCGTTCGCCGGACCTTTTCGGGGTCCAGGCCCTTTTCGCGGCAGGCTTCGGCCAGCGTCTTGCTTCCTCCGCAGTAGTAGTCGAGCCCCAGAATCTCCAGAATACCTGCCCGGGCGGGATCCTCGGCCACCAACTGGCCAAGGGTGGTCTTTGTGCTGATGGTCCTGGTCATTGGTTCGGTCTCCTTTTCGGTTTGTGGTTTCATGCAATGGCGGACTCCTCTCAGACTGGAAACCCTCAGCAGGCGCCGATCTATTTCGCGTAATCGCATGTCGATATCCTATTTGCGGGCAAAAAAACGATACGCCGTAATTTATGGTCTCGCTGGCTCCTGATTGTGGTGTCCCGCGAGGTCCTCCAGGGTAAAGTCCTTGAGCATGGACATGTACCTGGTGCGGACGTCCGCCCATTGCTTGTGCAGTGCGCACGGATGTTTCTCGGAGCACTTTTCCCTGCCGAGAAAGCAGCCCGAAAACCGGCTGAGATGCTCGATAGGGTCGACTACCTCGTAGAGCGTGATTGAGCGAGCGGGCCGCGCAAGTTTAAAACCGCCGCGGATGCCTTTCTGTGATATCAGAATTCCTTCGCGCGCAAGGGTTTGCATAAGTTTTCCGAGATAATTCGCGGGGGCGTTGATCAGGCGTGCAATTTCGCCCGCGCCGTGAAACTGCTGTTCCGCGTCTCCGGCCAGAAAGGCGGCGGCTTTGAGGGTATGTAAAGCGGTTCGGGTAATCATGCATCTTCCTTTATCGCATGTGATTATATTATTTAGCCGGGCGCTTGTCAAGGCTGCCGATGCGGCGCCTATTCGTTCGAGTTCATATTTCGCATAGCAGAAACAAGGTGGCGGGCGCGGTTCATGGTGTTCACGAGCAGACGCTTGGCCCAGATGAATTCCGTTGCCAGGATGCCCATTCCCAGCGGAATGACGATGGTGGCGGGTCCCGGGAGCAAGATCATCACGAGACCAATAAGGACGAGCGTTCCTCCGATGGTGAAAATGAGCAGGCGTTTGAGCTGGCGGAGCGTTCGTTTGGTGGTTATCTCGACGTTGTCCGCGAAGGGGCCAAGAATGCGTTCGAGATGCTTTTCGGAAATGAAAATCGACATGACCAGGACAAGCGCGGTCATGGGCAGAAACAGGAACGCCACAGCTTCGCTTACGGGACGCTCCATTGGGCTCTTGATGGCGTCCAGGATCAAGACCGTGACATACAGGCCGTAGTAGAAGACGAGCAGCACGCCTTCGATGCGGGACACCGTTGCGCCGGAGATGAAGATCGGGAGACATGCTATTGATGCGGCGACCATAACCAGAACATCATGGCGCAGCACGTCGCGGGAGACTTCAAGACCCCCCTGGCCCAGAACCGCGGATAGTCCGAGAACCCCCAGAAGATTGAAAATGTTGCTGCCGATGACGTTACCCACGGCGATGTCGCGTTGGCCGCGGATGCTGGCCCAGACCGAGGTAAACAGTTCCGGGAGGGAGGTCCCAGCGGCCACGATCGTCAGGCCGATCAGAACGTGGGATACCCCGAGTCTTTCCGCGACTTCGATAGCGCCTTCCATGAACCAGTGCGCGCCGAATACCAGTCCGGACAGGCCCAGAAGCACGAGTGCCGCGTTCGCCGCGAGGTATCTGGTTCTGAAGGGATCTTGAGCGGGGGCGCCAACGGGCGTGGTGTTTTCTTGTTGTTTCGCGTAGCGTTTTGAGAGTATCCCCAGTACCGCTGTATACGCGACGAGCGAAACCAGAAGCAAGACACCCTCTCCCCGTCCCAGCACGCCGTTCGCGCTCAGCGCCCAGAGCAGCAGCGACGTGCCAATCATGATCGGGACATCGAGCCGCACCAGCCGGGCCGACACTGCAAGAGGACGCACTATGGCGGCGATGCCTAGAATAAGCAGCACATTGAAGATATTGCTTCCAACAACATTGCCAACCGCCAACCCTGCCTCACCAGCAAGACTGGCGTGTGCGCTCACAGCCAGTTCCGGGACGCTTGTGCCGTAGGCCACAACGGTGAGGCCAATGATGAGAGGACTGATACGCGCCATGGCGGCAAGCCGCGAGGCCCCTCGAACAAGGAGTTCGGCGCCGGCCACAAGCAGCGTCAAACCTGCTATGAGGATGACAAGATACATTGCTTCTCCTTGGGAAGTATGCCGTGAACATCGTATCATGAGGGCACTCGCGAAACACGGGTCAAATGGCTCCCTTAACGGATTTGGGAACGCTCCGGGTTGATGCCGTGTTTGCGCAACAGAGAGCGGCGCATACGTGCCATATGCGGGCCAGAACAGAGAGGATGCTCTATCGCTTCACGCGCGTGGCGTAGGCTTTTCAATGAAGGCATGCCAAGGCTGAGATGAAGACAGCGTATTGGATAGCATTGGGTAGTATCGGGGCGGCAATTGTCGCATTCTATGCGCTCTCATTCCGCGCGCCGCACTCCTTTGCCCCGGCAAGCGGCAAGCGTTCGCGATGGCCGCGGCGGGCCGGTCTTGGCATTGCATTTCTATTCCTGGTTGTGTTGTACGTCTGGGTGTTTCGCCGGCTCTTCTTGTGACTCTTTGTATCCCCCGGGGGGAGCATGAAGTGACAGTGCGAGACGTTTACTCGCTTTCGAGAGCAGCGTTGATTACGAGCTGGATGTCGACCGCGGTTATCAATCCGTCCGGGTCGCCGTCGACATTTGCATTGCCATCAACCGTCAGGCCCAGGGCCGCGTTGACCACCAGCTGTACGTCAGTGGCGTCTACAAACCCGTTCTTATCGATATCCTCCGGTCCGGCGGGTTCGATGGGCCCGAGCCATGCTGCGACCATGGGGTAGGTGACGTCGAATCGCCCGAATTCATCCCACCCTCCCGCTTCGCGCGGCATACTGCATGAAGCCGTGCCCCGCCAGAGCTGTCCGATGATTTGGTGTGTGTCAGCCAGCATGAGCGGGCTTCCGGAAGAGCCCTGTTCGGTGGTGCCTTCGTTCCATCCGACCCGGTTCACGGTGCTGTATGCGGCCCCGGCAATGAGGTCTCCGAAACTGATGCGTTTGTAGTCCCCGGAGGGGTGGTGAATGCAGGCCACGCTGGCGCCGACGGTCTGCGGCGAGGTGGACCACCCGAGGTATGTAAGTTCTGACGGGGGCTGCTTGCGCAACCGGAGCAGCGCGAAATCGCTGCCGGCGGACGCTGCGCTCGACGCCATGAGATCGGCCCCGCCCGTTGTGCGGGGCACGTCGTATACGGGCGTGAGTGCGCCGCCGCAGGTTTCCCGCTGCCACAGCCAATAGACCTCTACCGAGTTGGCTTCGTAACTGGAGCCGATGCAGTGTTCGGCGGTCAGGAAATAGGGGATTTGAGTATCCGGGACGGAATCCGCGATGAGGGAGCCCGTGCACCACAAGACGCCGATACGGCCGATCGAGCCGATTCCACCCACACCCCATGACGTTTGTATCCAGTCGCCGTAACAGGCGGCATCCAGATTGCACGAGCCAGCGTCGCCCAAGGCCTTGGTCCATTGAATCTTGGCAAAATCCACGTAGATGTGGGCTGTCTTATCGATGGTGATGTGCACTCGGGCAAGGGGTACCCCAGCGGGAACGACACACTCCACCGCGACGCTTTCAGAGAAGCACGAGGATGCCCAAAGGTCCGTGCCGCCCGGATAGGGCCCCGTATACGGACCATATGCCTCTTCGGGATAGCCGGCGTTATAGACGATAATCTGGGCGCCTTGAGGGAGGTCGAGTCGGGCGAAATGAACGCGTTGCGCGACGGCTTCGGGCGAGTAGATGCGGATGGTCCAGATGCGCGTACCGTCAGACATCGTCTGCCATTGGCCCTGAGTTGCTGACTCGCCTTGGACGTCGATGGCTCGAGACAATTCCTGGAATACGCCGATGCGCTTGGCGCCCTTGTTGAGCCCGTTATCACTGTCCAGGTCTTCGGCCAACACCTTGCCCATGTCGACGGGATCGAGCAACACCCATTCTCCGGCCTGCGCGCCCTTAGGGGGGCCGAGGGGTTTGGGACGCGATTCAGCTGATTTGGCAACTTGCCGAGAAACCTCGGGGAGTTGTTCGACCGGCGGCAGGTCCCATCGTTTGGGTGTAATCCCAGCCTTGTCGAGGTCCTTGTCGGACAGGAGCTTGCCGGTTTCGTCGCTGTATATGTCGAATGGCTCGGCGCCGTCGAGCGGCGCGACGCGATAGCCAGTGATGGTGGCCGCATCAATATGGCGGGCGCGTTCTCGCCAGGATAGAAGGACCTGGTAGTCTTGAGGTGAGTAACCTTGGCTGGCGAGGAGGGCTGCCGCCTCGGGGAATCGGTCGGCGGCGCATGATTCGCACTGCTCGCCGGCGTGAGCGGCGCCGATGAACGAAACGAGGAGCACGGCCACGAACATGGCTGTTTTCACGTGAGCTTGCAGAGATGCTTGCAGAGCTGGTCTTGGTGTGTGCACGGTCCAGTCGCCCTTGTTGAAAGTTTGACAAAACGCAACACAACAGTAACAGTACCACAAAGCTGTGGAAACGTGCCGCGTATTTCCTTTGGATATAGACGCTTTCGCGCCAGGAGGATTCACCAGCATCGCATGATCCTCACGATTTCGGCGCTCGAATCCTGCTTATTATGTGCCCGCGGCGGATGATTTGTCAACAGTTTAGTTGTTCTAAGATGGGTAATGGCTGTGGTTTCCGAATGCGAATCGGGTTCGTTGCATCGAGTTGAAGGCTATGCTAATCTTCTTCCAGCACTACTCGGTGCTCTGGCGCGGCAAAGTGGCTCTTGGCGAACACATGCCTCAGGCGGCGCTGGTCGCTCGTCCCATTCGTGAAGTGGGGAATTCTTGAAACAGGAGAGTTTTGAGAAATGCAAGCATTTGATTTGTTTAGTCTTGAGGGCAAAGCGGCCGTTGTTGCGGGTGGAGGCGGCGTTCTGGGCGGGGCCATTGCCGAGGGTCTGGCCAGGGCCGGCGCGAAGCTCGTTATTGGCGATCTTCTGCCCGACATGGCCCAAAAAGCGGCGAAACGCATCACCAATGCCGGGGGGACGGCCCTGGGTGTCAAGATGGACGCATTCGACCGTTCGACGATCGAGGCCTGCCGGGACAAGGCGTACGATGCTTACGGCTCGGTGGACATTCTGGTGAACGCCGTTGGCGGTAACATGAAAGGCGCAACGACTTCCGCGGAGCAGCCGTTTTTTCAGCTTTCGCCCGACGCACTTTCGAAGGTATTCAACCTGAACATCCTTGCCGGCACCATTGTGCCATGCCAGGTTTTTGGGGAGCGGATGAAGGGCAATCCTGACGGCGGGAGCATCATCAATATTTCGTCGATGAGTGCCCTGGCGCCGCTGACCCGTATTCCGGGCTACAGCGCGGCGAAGGCGGCGGTGAGCAACTTCACGCAGTGGCTTGCGGTCCATTTCGCCCAGGAATACACCTCAAAGCTGCGGGTGAATGCCATCGCGCCGGGGTTTTTTTTGACTGAGCAGAACCGTTTTCTCATGACCGACGAGAAAACGGGTGAATTGACGGCGCGGGGCAAGAAGGTCATTGACCATACGCCCATGGGCGAATTTGGCAGGCCCGAAGACCTGGTTGGCGTGACGGTATGGCTCGCTTCGGGAGCCTCGCGTTTCGTGACGGGCATTGTGGTGCCCATCGACGGGGGTTTTTCGGCCTATTCGGGCGTATGATCGCGTATTTGGAAAGTGTTCTTGGTCAGAAGCAAGGAGTTTGAGTATATGAGTGACCCGGCAGCTTCCCTTAAAGCGCATAAACCGAATCATGAGTTCCTGATTGCCATTGACAGCGACGGTTGCGCGTTCGACACGATGGAGATCAAACACAAGGAGTGCTTTATCCCCAACATCATCAAGTTCTGGGACCTCCAACCGGTATCGAAATACGCGCGCGCGGCGGCGGAATTCGTCAATCTGTATTCGAAGTGGCGCGGCGTGAACCGTTTCCCGGCTTTGCTGATGGTGTTTGATTTGCTCGATGACTGGGACAAGGTGCAGGAGCGCGGGTTTAAGTCTCCCCAGGTGGGGTCGTTGCGCAACTGGGTTGCGCGGGAATCGAAGCTCGGCAATCCGGTCCTCGAGACGTACTGCAAGGCGCATCCAGACGACGCGGTCATGGCGCAGGCGCTTGAGTGGAGCAAGGCGGTCAATCTGACCGTTGCCGATATCGTGAAGGGCGGGTTGCCGCCGTTCCCGCACGTGCGCGAATGCCTCGAAAAAGCCCATACGAAGGCGGACATGCTGGTCTGTTCGCAGACCCCCACCGAGGCGTTGACCCGCGAATGGCAGGAGCAAGGCGTGGACACGTACGTCTTTGCCATTGCGGGCCAGGAGATGGGCAAGAAATCCGAGCATATCGGGTTCGCCGCGCAGGACCGGTACGACCACGGCAAGATGCTGATGATCGGCGACGCCCCGGGCGACATGAAGGCTGCGCGGGCCAACAACGCCCTCTTTTTCCCCATTCTCCCGGGCGATGAAGACAAGTCGTGGAAGCGCCTGTATGAAGAAGGGCTCGACATGTTTTTTGAGGGTACGTTCGCGGGGGAATACGAAGCCGGGTTGATCAGAGAATTCGACTCGTACCTCCCGGAAACTCCACCCTGGAAGAAGTAGAACAAGCGCACGTGAATCGCGCCGGGGAAGGAGCGGCGTTCCGAGCTTCTTCCCCGGTTTTTCACTGACGGAGCGCGGACGTCTCGCTTGGGTCCGGATGCGGGCGAGAGGCTCGCGTTGTTTCGGAGAAACCTCTGCGCGCATGCCAGGGCGGGGTGCATTGGCGGGGTGGTTTGGTGCATCATATGGAAAGACGCGGACAGTCCGGTCTCGAGGCCCGTTTCGCGTAATGCGCCGGGTGCAGTCCCCGTTTCAGAATTACATATGGAACAGCAATCCATGAAGATAGTCGTCGACGAGAACATGCCCTATGGGCGCGAGGCGTTTTCGACTTTGGGCGATGTTGCAACCATGCCGGGCCGGAGTATAGACGCGGTGGCCGTGGCGGATGCGGAGCTTTTGGCCATCCGGTCAATCACCAAGGTGAACGCGCGGCTGCTCGATGGATCGCGGGTCAGATTTGTGGGGACGGCGACCATTGGCGAAGACCACGTGGACAAGGCGTATCTCGAAGCGAAGGGCATCGGTTTTTCGAGTGCGCCGGGCTGCAACGCGAACAGCGTAGGCCAATACATCACCGGGGCATTGCTCGAATTGGCTCAGGCCCATGGTTTTCAGCTGCGGAGGATGAAGCTGGGCATCGTGGGCGTTGGCAACGTCGGTTCGCGCGTGCTGAAAAAGGCCACGGCGATGGGCATGGAATGCGTGCTCAACGATCCTCCTCTGCGCCGCAAAACCGGAGCCGAGAAGTACCGGCCGCTCGACGAGATCCTCGATTGCGATATCGTGACGGTCCATGTCCCGTTGACGAAAGAAGGGGAGGACGCTACGTATCACCTTGTCGATGACGCGTTTCTGCGCCGGATAAAGCCGGGGAGCGTCCTCATCAACAGCGCGCGCGGGGCCGTGGCCGATGGCGGAGCGCTGAAGCGGGCGCTTGCAGACGGCCATCTCCGGACGTGCGTGCTCGACGTCTGGGAGGGCGAGCCCCAGGTGGACCTGGAATTGCTCGGGAAACTGTTTATCGGGACGCCGCACATCGCCGGATACTCGTTTGATGGCAAGGTGAACGGCACACGGCAGATCTACGAGGCGGCGTGTGCGTTTCTGGGTGCCGAACCCGTGTGGGACCCCTCTCCCCTGCTCCCCGCGCCCGAGTGTCCGGAAGTCCAGGTGGACGGGGCGGCGGAAGACGCGGAGGCTGCCCTGCGCGAGGCGGTGCGGAAGGTGTATGATATTCGAAACGACGACAAGGCCATGCGCGGGCTGTTCGATATGCCCGGGGCGGCCCGCGGCGCCTTTTTCGACAAACTGCGTAAGAACTACCCGAGGCGGCGCGAGTTTTTCAACACGCGCGCGGCCGTTACCCCGAGAAACCACGAGCTGGAGGCAATGCTCGCCGGCGTGGGGTTCACGTGTGAGGCATGACGCATCCATGCAGTTGATCAAAGAACACAGTGCGATTACCAATGACGAAATCCGAGCCTTTGTGGCCCAGGCGATGGCGCGGGTCGAGGCGGACGGCAGACGGGTCCTGTTTATCATCCCCGATCATACGCGGAGCATGCCCATGCCGGCTGTGTTCCGGGCGTTGCACGCGGAGTTGAGCGGGCGGGTTGCCAAGATGGATTTTCTGGTGGCCCTTGGCACGCACCCGCCGATGACGGAGGCGATGCTGAACGCTCTGGTGGGGGTCACGCCGGCCGAGCGCGCTGGCGTGTTTGCCGATGTGGGCATCTTCAATCATGCGTGGGACGATCCCGCGCAACTCGCGCACATCGGGACGATTTCCGCCGACGAGGTATTTGAGATCTCGGGCGGGCTGATGCGTCAGGCGGTGGACGTTACGCTGAACAAGATGATCCTGGACTATGACCTGCTGTGCGTCGTGGGGCCTGTGTTTCCTCACGAGGTGGTGGGTTTCAGCGGCGGCAACAAGTACTTCTTTCCCGGGATCGCGGGACCCGACATCATCAACCTGTTCCACTGGCTCGGCGCGCTTATCAGCAACCCGGTCATCAACGGGACCATGCACACGCCGGTGCGCGAGGTAGTAAACCTTGCCGCGGCGTTCATCCCGGTCAAGAGGCTCTGTCTGGCATTGAACGTCATGGGCAAGGACTGCCATGGACTTTTCTTCGGGACGCCCGAGGATGCGTGGGAGGCCGCGGCCACGATGGGCCTGCGCACGCACATTATGTACAAGGAGAAACCCTTCCGGAGCGTATTGGCCATGGCGCCCGCCATGTACGACGAGATCTGGGTGGCGGGCAAGTGCATGTACAAACTCGAGCCGGTGGTTGCTGACGGCGGCGAGCTCATCATTTACGGGAAACACATCAAGGAAGTGAGCATTACCCACGGGCGTTACATCAGAAAGATCGGCTATCACACGCGCGACTATTTTCTCTCGCAGATGGAGCGGTTTACGGACATTCCCGGGGGCATTCTCGCCCACTCGACCCATGTCAGGGGCATCGGGGAGATGGTGGATGGCGTTGAGAAACCCCGTGTGCGGGTAACGCTTGCGACGAGCATCCCGAAAGAGGAGTGCGAGGCCATCAACCTCGGGTACCGTAACCCCGACAGCATCAATCCCGACGAATGGAAGGACCGCGAGGACGAAGGGCTCCTCTTAGTGCCCAATGCGGGTGAAGTACTCTACCGTTTGCGGGAGGGAAACCCCCGGCCCAAACCGTTCCAGATCTAGTTTCCGGCACATGGCGCTGATCCGGCCCCGGGGGATTTCGTTTCTTGCGTGGGCAGAGAATCCGGGCGCAGACAGATGTACACGGCAGCGCACCACAGGACACTGGTGAGCAGGAACGGGTAGTAGGGCGGCAGGATTTCCAGCAGCATGTTGAAAACAGGCGGCCGGAAAGGTGACGTGGACACGGCCATTATCCCCATCAGAACAAGCAACGCATTGACGGCCTTTGTTTTCAGGGCCACGAAATACGCCGCAGGCAGCACGAGAACGTATGAGGCGACCGTGAGCTTGGGCATCACAATCAGGTATGCCAGACTGAACAGCATCACGGCGGTCAGATAGCCGTTACTCCGGCTTGCCGGACGCAACCGTCGCACGGCTACCCATGTTGCCAAGAGGACAAGCATCACCAGTGCGAGATAGGCCACTATCGAAAAGGACTCCGCGGCGCCTACTATCCCCGCTCTTGCATACACACGCTCCAATACTTCCCGGATAAGAGGCCACGATGCCGGGGGGTAGCTTTCGTAGAGGGTTCTGCCCATTCCCAACCCGGGGATGGAGGCGCGCACGTTCTGAAGGAAGCCGATCGTCATTTCGGAGTAGAAGACGGAAGACAGGGCCGACAGTCCCAGAAACACGCCAGCTCCCAGCAACATCGGGTACCACCTCGAGCGTCCGCGGCGGAGAACAAGCAACGCGAGGAACAAGACGAGGGAAAGATGGAAACTGGCCGCCAACGCCACCAACACGGCGAATACGTGCAGATGATCCCGGAGGTACGCCAGCAGTCCTGCCCAGAGAAGAAGCAGCACGAAGAGTGAGATACAGCCCGCGGACAGGTCCCAATAGACGGCAAAGTTGAAGCCAATCAGGCAGAGCAGCAGGAACAGGCCGTCCAGTTTCCGTTTGAGGACCCATTTTTGCCAAATCGCGATGAGGAAGACCAAAGATACCGCCTTAAACGCCAGATACACCAAGTAAGCAGGGTAATAGGGCAGCGCTGTAAAGGGAAGGAAGAAGTAAAGCGTGATCGGGGGATAAGAGTACGTCTCCCCTTTGATGTTGGGCTGCACGCGCTGGAGTTCTTCGATATGGTAGGGATGGATACCCTGGTTGAACGCCTGTGCGGCCACGTAATAGGTGCAGAAAGAGTGCTGAAAGTGTTGCGGTTCGCGGGCAATCTTGATAATGACAGCCAATGCGTACAGGGTAACAAGAATGGCTAACGCCAGAGACGCCAATCGCGGAAAGAGTTTCGAACCTTCAGGGACCGCCCTCGCTTCCATCGAATTTCTCCGTCATCAGCCGCGTTCCTTGCCCTCTCCCACATTACTCCAATTCTCATTTTTGCGCAATGCCCCCTTTAGAGCATGAATTGCATGAGAAAGCTATGGTATCTTTGTCGCGTTCGTATCGTTCCGAGAGGAAAACAACGCCTATTCGCGCGTTTCCTGACGCCGTTTTCAAGGGAGTCAATCATGCCGAAGAATGTAATTGTCGCACAATCGGGCGGGCCGAGTCCGGTGATAAACAGCTCGCTCCGGGGGGTGCTCGAGACCTGCAAGATGTTCCCCGGGACGTTTGGGACCATCTACGGCGGCTGGCACGGTATCGAGGGAGTGCTGAAAGAGGAATTGCTCGATTTGTCTGCCCAGGATGAGCAGGAGATCGCGCTGCTTCGATACACCCCCGCCGCGGGAAGCATCGGTACCTGCCGTTACAAGCTCAAGGCGAACCAGAAAGAGGATTTCGAGCGGGTCGTCGAGGTCATGAAGGCCCACGACATCGGGTATTTTTTTTACAACGGCGGCAACGACTCGATGGACACCGCGCACAAGGTCGCCAAAGTGGCCCACGAGCGCGGGCTGGACTTGGTCGCCGTCGGCGTGCCCAAGACAATCGACAATGACGTCGGCGACTCGGAATTCAAGCTGATTGACCATACCCCCGGGTATGGCAGCGTGGCGCGGTACTGGATGAGCATCGTACAGAATGCGAACGAGGAAAACGGCGGCTCGTGCCCGGCGGACCCGGTGCTTGTACTGCAGGCCATGGGACGCAAGATCGGCTTCGTTCCAGCCGCCGCGAGGCTGGCCGACCCCAAACGCGAAATGCCGCTGCAGATTTACATGGCTGAATCGAAAGTGACGGTCGAAGAGTTGTGCGACAATGTCAGCGACCAGCTCAAGAGAGACGGGCGCTGCGTTATCGTGGTGAGCGAGGGGTTCGAAGTCGGCGAGCTGGGCGAGACGAAAGACAGTTTCGGCCACACCCAGTTCAGCGCGTCCAAGACGACCGTTGCCCAGCAACTGGTGACGGTGTTAAACGGGCACGGGCTGCCGGTACCCGGTAATGCACGCGGGCAGGTCATGGGCACGGACCAGCGAATGACGGCGATCTACGCGTCGATCCCGGACCTGGACGAGGCCTACAAAGTCGGGCAGAAGGCCGCGTTGATCGCCGAATCGGGCGAAAACGGCTGGATGGCGACCATATTGCGCGAGCCGGGGCCGATCTACAACGTGCGTTACGACAAGGTGCCGCTCGAGAAGGTCGCCAATTCCGAGCGCGCGTTTCCGAAGGCCTGGCTGGCGCCAAGTAAGTACGACGTCACCGATGATTTCGTTGCATACGCCCAGCCGCTGGTCGGCGAGGACTGGGCCAGCGTGCCGGTCGTGAACGGACGCCAGCGCTTCGCCCGGTTCAAACCCATTTTCGCCGAAAAGAAACTGCCTGAATATACCCTGCAGGCCCTGCGGAAGTAGCTGCAGGAAGAACGGTTTTGCCACAGAGGTCTCAGAGAACTCAGAGGAATACAGAAGCCACGCTGCTGTGTTTCCAGCACCCCTCCTGGCCTCGCCGGCCGGTTTCGAACCGTGGCTTGCGGACTCCGATTCCTACAAAGAGAATCGGCGGATCCCGTTAACCAGACGAGACTCTCCAAAATTGAGAAGCAATCCTCGATGCAGACCCGTGGCGCGCAGGTAAGAGAGAATCTGGGCCTGCACAGCGGGATTAACCTGTGCACAAGATTTGAGCTCGACAACCACAGAGTCCTCAACCACGAGATCCAGCCGCTGTCCGTGTATCGGGATGCCTTTGTAGAACACATCCACGGTCTTTTGTCGCTCGTGCGCTATCCCGCGAAGTGCCATCTCGTGCGACAAGGCCTCCTCGTAAATGCTCTCCAGCAGCCCGGGACCGAGAAGACGGTGCACTTCTATAGCTGCCCCGATAATACGTTCCGTGAGTTCGTCTGCCATGAAAGCCTCCTTTCACAGCCCATCCAGAGAGCTCATAACGGGATTTATAATATTATCATTGGTACTATATAATCAAATGCATAAGTGTAAATAGAATTGTCGCTCAAACCACGGAAGGCAGATCATCCCCGCGTTGCTTGCTACCATGAGATCTCTCTCTGAGTCCTCTGAGCCCTCTGTGGCAAACACTCTTTGGCAACACACCGGCGGTTCAGGGGGCTTCCTGATATTGCTTCACCGCGGCATCGGTGCGTTTGCGGAATTCCTCCAGAGTGGCTGCGCAGGCTTCATCCCGGGCGTAATTGTGAAGCTGGTAGGGGTCTTTTTCGAGATCGTGCAGGAACTCGTAAGGCGGGGTCTGGCCATCGTAGCGGGCGTAGACGTAGCGCTGTCCGTGGATCCCTTCCCAGGTGGGGATCTTCTCGTTTTTCATCCGGTGTTCGCAGAAGAACTCGGTGCGCCAGTCTCCGGGGGAATCGCCATTGACCCATGGCATCAAGCTCCGGCCCTGGTACCGCTCCGGGGCGGCCACCCCCGCGATATCGAGCATGGTGGCCGGGATGTCGATGTTCAGCGCCATGGGGTCGAGGACACGTCCGCGGAGGTTTTGAGGCATTCGGGGGTCGTAGACGATCAACGGCACGCGGAGCGACTCTTCGTAGTGGGACCACTTGCCCGCGAATCCTCGTTCGGCCATGTAGTATCCGTTGTCGGACGCATAGATAACGACGGTGTTCTCGGCAAGGCCCTGCTTCTCGAGTTTGCCCAGGATCTGGGCGATCATATAGTCCACGCCGCTGAGCAGGCGGAAGTACGCCCGCATATTCTTCTGATACTTCTCGGGGGTGTCCCATCGCCAGAAGAAACGTTCGCGGTTCATGGATTCGCGCAGGAACGCAGGCTGGCTTTCGAAAATCTCAGGGCTGTCCAGGAGCGGCGGCGGAAAAATGCTGTCTTCAAACATGCCTTTAACGGCTTCGATGCAGGGATAATGGTTTTCTTTGTCGCTGTCCTCGGCATGGGTGGAGCTGAAACTTATGGAGAGGCAAAAGGGTTGTTCGGCCGAGCATCCATCGAGAAAACCAACGGCGTGTTCCATATTTATTTCGTCGATGTGACGGGTAGTGCCGTCGGGCTGTTTGCGCAGATAGGGGCGGTCGCGTTCGCTGAAGAAGTCGAACATGCTCTCTTCAGGCCGTGTCTCGATCTGGACGCCGAATTTCCCGACGAACCCGGTACGGTAGCCCGCGGCGCGGAGCATCGCCGGGTAGCTCGTGTCAACATGGTCCTTACGAATGGGCGGAGTCCCGAAAGTATAGCCGTGGGTACGCTCGACGAGGCCCGTAAAGACGGAGGCCCGGCTCGCGGCGCAGATCGAGGTGGTCACGAAGGCGTTCTTGAAGCGAACGCCCTGCCGCGCGAGGTTGTCGATGGTGGGCGTCTTCGCCATGCGGTTGCCGGCCACGCCCAAGGTGTCATAGCGCTGGTCGTCGATGAAGAAGAAGAGGATATTGGGCCGGTTCAAGGGGGCCTCTCCCCCGCCCGCACGGCTGCTGATCGCTGCCGCGGCGCTCCCTGCCGCGCACATGTGCAAGAATGCCCGCCGCTTCATGAGTTTGCCCTCGCCGCTGTCGGTGACGTTCAAAAGCCCGCCCCGGGAAACGCGGTTTCCCGGGGCGCGGTGGTTTCTGGAGTTATTTCGCCAGTTGGGCGGCGATTTTGTCGAAGTAGGCGACGCACTGGGCGATTTCCGGCACGGAATTGTCCCAGTTGTGCTCGTATTCGATGGAGAAGACGATGTCCTTCAGGCCTTGCCGCTGGATTTCCTTCATGAGGGCCTCAACATCGCATATGCCCGTGCCCCATGGCACGTCGTGGGCCTCGCGCTTGCCGAACTCATTGAGGTCCTTGAAGTGGAAGGAGATGATGCGGCCTTCGAGCTTCTTGATGGCTTCCAGGGGATTGACGCCCGAGCGGGGCCAGTGGCCGGTGTCCGCACAGGACCCGAGCCGCTTGCTGCGGCCCTCAACGGCGGCCAGGACCGCGTCGGGGTTCCAATACTTCGAGGGCTTTGGGTGGTTATGGATGGCGACGTTGATGCCGTACTCGTCGGCCAGCTTTTCGACGGTATCCAGCGCTTCGGCATCCGGTTCGCTGCAGATGGTCGTGATACCCATGGCCTTGGCGAAATCGAAGACTTTGCGGGACTCGGCCTCATCGGCCGGAAGGCCGACCACGCCGTAGCAGAGCAGTTTAATGTCGGCGGCCTTCAGCTTTGCGAGGGCTTCCTGGCGCAACTCTTCCGACATGTTGTGATCGAAGACTGCATCAGGTTTCTCGGGGCTGAACTTCTGGCCGGGATACGCCTCGATATAGTGGAGGCCGAGGCTCTGGGTTTTGTCCACCGCCTCGAAGAAGGTGAAGCGGTTGAAGCTGTACGCCTGGCACCCGAGGTGCCAGCCCATCTTTTCGGCGTTCGGACAGCCCTTGGCCGCCGCTGGCGCTGCCTCCTGCGCATTTGCGCAAGATGTCACCAGCATCGCAACACACGCGAAACCAACCAGCATCGCAGACATCGTTTTCATGGTCGCATATTCTCCTGTTTCAAGGGCGAACCGCCCATTAACCGTGAAGACCCGAGATAGAGGCCTCGATTGTAGCACACGGGCCTGCAAGGAAAAACCGTCTGCGTCAAAAGTTTCTGCAAGAGCGCCTTACCGCTCTGCTTACGGAGCCCTTCGGGCCGTTTGAGCCTCTTTGAGCCAACTTCTTCCGCGGCCGTTTCTTGCCTCTGCCCAAGCGTTTTCGTATGATTGCGGTCTTGCTCCGGGGGCTCGCCGGGGAGCAGGCAGGCATGCATTGGGCGGCCTGTTCTTCTGGAAGGAAACACATCCATGGCAGACAAGAAGCTGAAAGTTGGTTTGATTGGCGTCGGTTCTATTGCGCAGGTGTGTCATTTGGACGCATGGAAGGAACTTCAGGGCAAGGGCGTTGTTGAAGTCGCGGCGGTATGCGACATCATCCCCGAGCGCGTCGAGATGGTCAGCGAGAAATGGGAAGTGCCCAAGACTTATACCAACTACAAGACCATGCTGAAACAGGGCGATTTTGACATCATTGACGTTTGTACGCAGAACCGCCTGCACAGCAGCATTTCGGTGGACGCGCTGAATGCGGGCGCCAACGTGCTCTGCGAGAAACCCATGGCCATGAATGCGAAAGAATGCGAGGCCATGATCGCCGCCGCCAAGGACAACAAGCGCAAGCTCATGGTAGCCCAGAACATGCGGTTCGAATCGGCCCACGAACGGGTCAAGGCCATCATTGAACGGGGCGACCTGGGCGAGGTCTATTTCGGCCAAGCTCAATACCTGCGCCGCCGGGGCATCCCCGGGTGGGGGAAGTTCCACATCAAACGCGAATCCGCGGGCGGTCCGCTCATCGACATTGGCGTGCACATGCTCGACCTCATCATTTGGCTCATGGGGTGCCCGAAACCCGTCTCGGCCACGGGCCACGTGAGCCGCAAGTTCGGCGACCGGCCAGACCTGTGCAATAAGGAATGGGGAGTGCCCTACCCGCACAAGGAGTTCGACGTTGAGGACCACGCGGCGGCGTTCATCCGTTTCGACAACGGCATCGCGCTAAGTCTTGAGGTGAGTTGGGCGGCCAACATCCCGAAAGATATCCAGGCGCTGCGAATTCTGGGCGACAAGGCCGGCATTACGACGGATCCCCTGACCGTCAGCAGCGCTGCTGACAACTCGCTGACGACCATGCAATACGACTGGCTGCCCGAACAGGAAGGCCACCGCATGGAGATCCTGCACTTCGCCGAATGCGTCCGCGACGGTCTGCCCGTGCGCGTGAAACCCCAGGAATCGCTGCGCATCCAGCAGATACTCGACGCCATCTATGAATCCTCGAAAAAGGGCAAAGAAGTGGCGATAAGGTAGAGCCGCGGGGAAAGCCCGGTATACCGCGAGGTTGGACTTGGAGGGCGTGTAGGCCCAGACCAGTAGGCCCGGGCTGAAGGCCCGGCACATCGCGAGGGTATGGGCAGATGTCGGAATCGGCCCGGTCTTCCCTTCTCCGGAGCGCCGAAGGCGCGATGACATACCAGCCTGGCCTGGAGGGCCAGGGAACCGGATTCCCCGCAAGGCCCGGGCTGAAGGCCCGGCCCATTATTCAATCCCACACGAAGGCCTCATCATATTTAACGCCATATTTGTGCAGGAACATCCGGTATTCCTCCTGAAAGGTCCGCTTCTTGTGATGTTGCTCTTGATTGTCTATGTAATTCACGAGGGCATCCAAATCGCGGTGGCTGATAGAAAAGCAGCCGTATCCCCGCTGCCAGGCGAAGGTGCGTTGGTCCGGCGATTGTCCCTTCGCCCACACGGAGGAGGCCGTCTTTAGTTGTTCCACCATGGCCGCGACGCAAATAGTACGCGGAAGGCGAATGGCTAGATGGACATGGTCGGCCGTGCCGCCCACGCGAAAACATTCGCACTTCAGGTTACGGGAGACGGATGCGAGGTATGAGTGCATGCGGGAACGGAATTCGCGTTCCAGGATTCCCTTACGGCCCTTGGTACTGAGGATAATGTGGAGGAGCACGAGGCTAAGCGATTGCGGCATGGCGATGTTACGGGCCTTCAGCCCTCCTCCTATCTGTTTACACGCTTTCCCCAGGCCTTCAGCCTGGGCTGGTATGTAACGCGCCGTTGGCGCTTAAGAAAACAGGTTCTGTGGCCTTGAGATCCGACTTCGAGCATATAAACAGAGTTATAGTTAATCCCGTTAGAATTGGCAAGACCAAGGGGCAGCACAGGGTTGGCCCGCCAGAATCGGGCAGACATGGGAGCGCTCGCCACGTTGTTCAGCCGTCACGTTGCCCGAACAGGATCCATGGGCGGCACGCTGCGCGAAAGCAAGGGTACTGCAAGAATGCGGCGGTCCGCGCCCGTCTGCTCTTCTCTGGAGCGCCGAAGGCGCGATGACATACCAGCCTGGCCTGGAGGGCCAGGGAACGGGATTCCCCCCACGGCCCGGGCTGAAGGCCCGGGACATCCCGAGGGCTGAGAGAGGAATTCGGATTCTCCCATGTGCTATCGTATGGGTTGCGAATACCTTCTTTGCAGGAAATCCCCGTTGGCAGGGGCGTGTAAGCAACCGGATTTTGAGGAGAATACGAGCGATGGCGCAACAAGACATTGGATTGATCGGTCTGGCCGTGATGGGCGAGAACCTTGTCCTGAACATGGCGAACAAGGGTTTTGGCGTGGCGGTGTTCAACCGCACGGTCGAGAAGGTGGACAAGTTTGTGCAGGGCCGCGCGAAGGGGAAGAACATCCTCGGGTGCCACAGCATCGCAGAATTGGTGAAAAACCTGAAGAAACCCCGCCGCGTCATGCTGCTGGTGAAGGCCGGAGACGCGGTCGACTCGTTCATTGAACAATTGATCCCACACTTGGAGAAGGGCGACATCATCATTGACGGCGGCAACAGCCATTTCCCGGACACCATCCGCCGCACGAATTACGTCGAGAGCAAGGGTTTGCTGTACATCGGGACAGGCGTGTCGGGCGGCGAGGAAGGGGCGCTCAAGGGTCCGTCGATGATGCCCGGCGGTTCGCCCGCGGCGTGGCCGCACGTCAAGAAGATTTTCCAGACCATCTGCGCCCACACCGACACGGGCGAAGCGTGCTGCGACTGGGTCGGCGAAGGCGGCGCGGGCCATTTCGTGAAAATGGTCCACAACGGCATCGAATACGGGGATATGCAGATGATCTGTGAGACCTACCATATGATGAAGGAAGGTCTCGGCATGAGTAACCAGGAAATGCACGATGTATTCGCGGAATGGAACAAAGGCGAACTCGATTCGTATCTCATCGAGATTACCCGCGACATCCTGGGCTACAAGGATGAAGAGGGCAAGGCGGTCGTTGACCTGATTCTCGATACCGCGGGCCAGAAGGGCACGGGCAAGTGGACGGCCATTGCCGCGCTTGACGAGGGCCAGCCCCTCACGCTCATCGGGGAGGCCGTGTTCGCGCGGTGCCTGTCAGCGTTAAAGGATGAGCGTATCCAAGCCGCGAAGCAACTCAAGGGTACGACTCACCCGTTCTCGGGCGACAAGAAGGCCTTCATAGACGACCTGCGCAAGGCTTTGTACGCCGCGAAAATCGTCTCATATGCTCAGGGCTACCAGTTGATGCGTTCGGCCGCCAAGACCTACGGATGGAACTTGAATTACGGCGGGATCGCGCTCATGTGGCGCGGCGGCTGCATCATCCGCTCGGTATTCCTCGGGAAAATCAAGGATGCCTTCGACAACAATCCCGATCTGGTGAACCTCTTGCTCGATCCGTTCTTCCGGAACGCCGTCACCTCAGCGCAGTCGTCGTGGCGCAACGTGGTTATCGAAGCGGCGAAGATGGGCATCCCCGTGCCCGCCATCAGCACCGCGCTGGCCTACTTCGACGGATATCGTCACGAGCGGCTGCCCGCCAACCTGCTTCAGGCCCAGCGCGATTATTTCGGCGCGCACACCTACGAGCGGGTCGACAAACCCCGCGGCCAGTTCTTCCATACCAACTGGACCGGCCGCGGTGGCGATACGGCTGCATCGACGTACACGGCCTGAGTTTTTGGGGATGGCAGCATACCGGCCGGAGGGAGAATTGGATCTTCCTCCGGCCGGTTTGTTGTTATGCCCGTGCGGCTATTCGGCCTTCGCCGGTTCCCAGATGGTGGCGGCGATGTACCGTTCGGGGCCCGTTTCCGTGTCATTGATGTAGTAGGTTGTAACCACCTTGCCGTCTGGACGCTGCACGCTTCGGCAATATCCGATGTCGCGGTCATTGCCGTCGTCCCGCAAGACGATTTCCCTGCTCCAAGTCAGGCCGCCGTCGCCGCTGAGTCTAGCGGCTATACGGAAAGGCGCCATGCGCACGCCGTAGGTCAGGCAGAGGCGTCCGTCGGCGAGCCGGATGAGACAGGGCGGATTGCCCTCGCCCAAGGTTTCGACGGGATCGTTGAGATATTCCCAAACCCTGCCGTTGTTGTTCGAGATGTATGCGGCTATCCAGCGGTTTGAGGTTTCCCTGCGCCGGATGGTAGTAATCAACGTGTCTTTCGAAAGGCGGACCGTCGAGGGCATGATGCCAAAGCCCTCGGGTTCGGGCATGATCCACGACAGGAATTCCCAGGTCTTGCCGCCATTGGCGGTGCGCATACAGAAAGGCCGCCCCTCTGTGCCGTCCAATTTTGCCGCCGTCAGAAAGAGCGTGCATTCGTGTTCTCCGTCCACGATGTAGTCGGTGCGGGCAGCGATTCCGTTGACGCCAGCGTTAGGCAGGATGAAGGGTCCTTCCCAGGTGTGCCCACGGTCGTAGGAGTAGTACCACTTCGAGGGGGTTTGGGCATCGACGTCCGTCATGCGGAGTGTCATGGCGAAATCGGGATGCGTGAAGTCAACGCCACCGGGGCATTGTTTCATCTCGGGGACGGGCAGTCCGGTGGATTCGGTGCCGTGGAGCGCCCCGCCTTGTGCGACAAGGTAGCCCTTTTCGGCGGGATACTCGAGCGACCAGGTCTCCCCGCCGTCCAGGCTGCGGGCAAGCCAGTGTTCCTCGGGCTTTTCGCGGTCGATATGGTGGCGAGTGGGGCCGAGGTCCTTGTAGTAGCCTCGCGAGAAGCCCACGAGAATCTCGTTGCCCCAGTTCCACATCCCGTGATTGGCGGGCCAGCCGCCGAAGCGGCCCTTTTCGTAGTAAACCTTGACATGCCTTGCATTCACGGCGTTGGTTTCTCCCCTCATCTCATCGGCTGCCCAGACGAGCGCAGGCATCGCGGCGAAGGTCAGAGTCAAAAAAATCGAATTGCATCTCATTACCAGGGTCCTCACATTCAAGTACTTTCAGATGAATCTATTCCTCAAGATTCCGTATCAGTCCGAACTCGCCTGTCCGGGCGGCTTCGAGCACCGGCCCCATGTAGTCGTCCACTTGGCCGCTCGTCAATGGCACGGGCATGTTCTGTAGTTTCATCGCCAGTTTGGGATTCTTGGCGGCGGTCAGTGCACGGTCGATGTGGGCGCGGGTGAAGCCGGGCACCTCGTCCAGCGTGGCGGGAAATCCGATGTCGCGCGAGAGGTTGAGCATCGCCTCGGCCACGGCCATGCCGAGGTCGCGGGCGTGGAGTTTCGAGACGTCGGCGCTGGTGTAGCCCGCCCTGCGATATATCTCGCCCACTTCGCGAAGCTTTTCCTCGATGGCGGGTGCGAAGAACACCGTGTAGTAGGGATTCATCAGCGCGCAAGCCCTGCCGTGGGGCAGAACGTCCACCAGCGAAAAACTGGTCAGGTGCGCTCCGTTCGTGCCGCCAAGCATGATGGCGTACCCCCCGAGGTCGGTCCCGAGACCGAGGGCTTCGCGCGCCTCCAGATTGTCAGGTCCCGCGCAAGCTTGTTTCACATGGTTCACGAGGAGTTCGATGCCCAGCAATGCCACGGGCCGGACCGGTTCGAGCGCAGCGCCCGAAACGCCGTAGAAAACCTCGAGACAGTGCGAAACCCCGTCAAGCGCCCCGTCCATGGTGAAGTCGGGCGTCATGGTAGCGGTCCTGGCGTAATCGAACAGGCACCGTGGCGGGACGAGCGCATCGTCCACCATCAGCATCTTCTGTGTGGTCACGGCGTCGGTTACATTCGAGTACCTGGTGAGATGTGCGGCTGAGCCCGAAGCCAGCTGAACGGCCAGGATGGGCAGCATCCGTTTCCCGGTGGCTTCGAGAAGCTTCGTGACCTGGCCGGTTCCGAAATAGTGGTCAAGATCGGGGTATTCTTGCCCGAGCACCAGATAGGCCGCGGCTGCCTTGGCGGCGTCGATGGTGCTCCCCCCTCCCACGACCACGATGAAATCCGGGGACTGCTCGCCAAGGGCGGCTGCGATGCGCACAACGTCCTCCCGCGGCGCATTGGGCCGTGCGCCGGGGATAACGTGTCCTGCGAGGACCAGGCCGGCGGATTCGAGAGTGTCGCGCGTTGCCTCGTGAAGAGAAGGTCCCCAGGGTTTTCCGAATCCGGACGTTACTACGGCGACTCGGGAGCCGAGGTCTCGGGCGTGGCTGCCCAGCCTGCCGAAACAGTGCAATCCGTGGATATAGGCGCTGCCTTTGAAACGCCCGATGAACTTCCGGGCTTGTTCTCGCTGGTCTGGTGTCACGCAGGTTCTCCCTTTTCCGGGCCTATTATACGGGACAGGAAGGAGAATGCCCACAGACGGCAGGATTCGTTATAATATGCCTTGTATGGAATGGAAGCTTGTATAACTGGGGGTGAATATGTACGTTGGACGCATTGTAAGTATCGCCATGACCGAAGACAGCCGCCTGTGCGGCGTATACCGTGTTTCTAGCCGCTCGTTTCCCAACCGGACCGCCGTGTTGCGGGAAAACAGGGTCAGCATCGTGCCCAAACACGGTCACGAGGCCGACGTGCACAAGAACCCGTACATCGCGTACAACTGCGTGCGGGTGGTTTGTGGCGGCGACGTTGCGGTGGTTACGAACGGCAGCCATACCGATCCGATCGCGGAGAAGATCATGACGGGCATGAGCCCGCGTGATGCGTTGTTGCTGTCGCTGATGATTCTGGACTATGAGAAGGACGACTACAACACGCCGCGCATCGCAGGGGTGGTTGACAAACGCAACGGCGGCGCAGGGTATCTCGGCATCGCGCGCGAGGACGGCGTTCATGTGCGCCGGATGCCTCTCGACGCCGGGATGTTCTATTATGTCGCCACGTATGAAGAGGCCAAGCTCTGCGATGCCCAGAGCGGCAGATTTGACGCGGAAACAGCCAAAGACGCCTGCCGCTTTCTTCTTAGTGGAGGGGTTTTTGCGGAGCGGACAAATCCCGTCACGGCCGTGGCGGCGATGGACTTCGGTTCGGATTTCGAACTGGCCGCGTTGGACGCGCCAAACGCGTAACCGAGATGCAGAACGGGTTTAGCGAAGAACTGGACCGGCTTATTCGGGCCCGTTACACGCTCCTCTACGTGGTAACGTGGGAGGAAGATCGGGCCATGCGCATTCTGATGCGCGTGGCTGAAGGGCAGCGCAAACCGTTGTACGAGTGGTCCATCACGAACGGACTTCGCTGTGTGCACGGGGCGGGCAGCCAAGGCAGCAGTTCGCGCACGCGCGAAGCCCTGCAGATGCTCAACGAGGTGCTGCAGAAGGACGGGCCGGCCATTTACGTGCTCAAAGATTTCCACACCTATCTCGAGGCGCCGGAGATGATACGCCAGGTGCGCGATTTGGGGGGCGCTCTCGGTCCTACGAAGAAGACCGTTGTCTTCCTGTCGCCCGTGCTCAAGCTGCCGCGCGAACTCGAAAAGGACATAACGATCCTGGACCTGCCTCTGCCCAGCTACGACGAGTTGAACCAACTTCTGGAGGAGTCCATCGGGCCCCCGAGTTCGGCCCGCAAGTTTCAGGTGCGACTGAAGCCCCAGGAACGCGACGCGCTGGTCAAGGCGGCGCAGGGCCTGACGCTGAAGGAAGCCGAAAACGCCTTCGCCCAGGCCATCGTGCGCGACAGTGTTCTGGACGCGCAAGACATCCCGGCCGTGGTGTCGGAGAAGCGGCAGGTCATTCGCAAGTCGGGCCTGCTTGAGTACTACGAGGTTGGGGCGGACCTGGCGGATGTCGGCGGGATGGATATCCTCAAAGACTGGCTCAGGAAGCGCGTGCGCGCCTTCAGCGACGAGGCGCGGAAGTACGGGCTGCCCCAGCCCCGGGGTATTCTCTTGATGGGTGTGCAGGGCTGCGGAAAGAGCCTCGTGGCCAAAACCATCGCGAGACAGTGGCAGTTGCCGCTGCTTCGGATGGACATGAGCATGATTTTCCAAGGATATATCGGCAGTTCCGAGCAGAACATGCGAAACGCGACCAAGACGGCCGAGAGTCTTGCCCCGGTGGTCTTGTGGATTGACGAGATAGAGAAGGCCTTTTCCGGCGTCGAGGGTTCCGGAAGCTCCGACGCGGGGACGACGGCCCGGGTGGTGGGCACATTCCTCACGTGGGTCCAGGAGAAGACGGCGCCGGTTTTCGTGGTTGCGACGGCCAACGAAGTGCGGGAACTGCCTCCGGAGCTGCTGCGCAAAGGCAGGCTTGACGAGATCTTCTTCGTGGACCTGCCCCGGAGCCGCGAACGGGCGGAGATCTTCGCGATTCACCTCCGGAAGGTTCGCCGCGAGCCGATGAAATACGACTTGCACGAGCTCATCAAAGCATCGAGCGGGTTCAGCGGCGCGGAAATCGAACAGGCGATCATCGCCGGCTTGCACGAGAGTTTCTTCGACAACCGTGAACTCGAGACCCGCGACATTCTTAAGGCCATCCACGATACGGTGCCGCTGTCGCGCACGATGCGGGAGAGAATCGAGGAGTTGCGGGCGTGGGCGCGGGACCGGGCGCGGCCGGTCACGTCGAACTCGCAGTCTTCTTCCGAAAAGGGCGCCGATGAGTGACCGGTTCAATTGGCTGGAGATCAACACGGGCGGCCAGCAACGGCAAGCGTCGTCAGCTCCTCGCGTGCCTCCTCATGACGCGTCGTCGTTCTATCAGGCCGCCCGGAACATGCGCGAAGCGGCCCATTTGGGGACGGCGTGCGACTACTACCGCAAAGCGGTGGGTTTGAACGACCAGAACTACGGCGCATGGTGCGAGCTCATCGACACCCTGGTGCGCAACAATGAACTCGACGAAGCTGAGAAGGTCTCGTCGGATGCCTTTGAGAACTACCGGCAGGTCCGGCTGCTTTATGCGGCCCGGGCGCTCGTTATGACGTACCGGCGCCGGACCGAAGAGGCTTTTCCGCTCATCAGCGTGGCTCTGGAAGGCGATCCGGCGGCTTGGTATCCCCGTTGCGTGATGGGCGAAATGCTGGTGCGATTCGACCGCGAGAAGCGGTTTGAAGCGGAACGGTTCTTCGAGGAGGCCATCGAGAAGGCCGGGAATCCCTGGGAACCGTATTTCCTTGCAGGATGGGCGTTTCTGTATGCCGGAATGCCTGCATTGGCGGCAAGTTATCTTGCCGAGGCGGCGCATTTTCGGCCCAAGTCGGCTTGGTGCTGGCTGTGTCTCGGGGATAGTTTCCGTTCGCTGCGGCTTTACGAACAGGCCATGTTTTATTACCAGCGCGCACAAGAGATGGAGCCGAACAGTGAGTTGGCCATCGCGCGCCAAAAAGAATGCAGCAAGCTCAGCTTCGGTCTAATGCGCATATTCAACAGACATAAGTTGCGGGACCGGTGGAACGCCGCCTTGGAAGAACTCCGGCAGGAATCTGAACGGGAGGAACCATGAACGACACTTTCTCATCGCCCCTCGTCGAGCGTGTGGCCACGAAGGAGATGGTCGCCCTGTGGAGTCCCCAGAAGAAGTTTTCGACGTGGCGGCGCTGCTGGATTGCCTTGGCTGAAGCCGAACAGGAGCTTGGGCTTCCAATTACCGATGAGCAGCTGGATGAGATGCGCGCCTGCGTGGATGACATCGACTTCGAGGCTGCCCGCAAATTCGAGGAGGAACTGCGCCACGACGTGATGGCTCACATCCACGCGTACGGGGCTGTTGCCCCTAAAGCGAAGCCAATCATCCACTTAGGAGCCACGAGCTGCTACGTGGGCGACAATACGGACCTGATTCTGATTCGAGAAGGTCTGCAACTCATTCTAAATAAAGCAGTTAATGTTCTTCTGCGTTTAGCGGAGTTCGCCCGGACGTGGAAGGATCTTCCTGCCCTCGGCTATACACATTACCAACCAGCGCAAGTAGTTACGCTGGGTAAACGGGCATGTTTGTGGGCGCAGGATCTGCTTTTGGACATCGAGGCGCTTGAGCATGTGCTTGGGGGGCTGCGCTGCCGGGGGGTGAAGGGCACGACGGGCACCCAGGCGTCGTTCATGGCCCTGTTTGACGGTGATTCTGAAAAGGTGCGTCAGCTGGACCATCTTGTGGCCCAGAAGCTTGGGTTCGAGCGGTCCTTCCCCGTGACCGGACAAACCTATCCGAGAAAAGTGGATACCCAAGTGCTTGCGGTGCTTGCCGGAATTGGCGAGAGCGTGCATAAGTTCGCCACTGACATGCGTTTACTGCAGAACCTGAAGGAAGTCGAAGAGCCCTTCGGCGCGAAGCAGGTGGGCAGTTCAGCCATGGCGTACAAGCGGAACCCCATGCGGTGTGAGCGGGCGTGTGCGCTGGCTCGCTTTCTCATGGTTTCGCCGCTTCACGGTTCCTTCACGGCGGCCGTCCAGTGGTTTGAGCGGACCCTCGACGACTCGGCGATCAGGCGCTTGAGTTTGCCCGAAGCATTCCTGGCCTGCGACGGCATCCTGAACCTGTATTTGAGCGTGATGGAAGACCCGGCCGTGTATCCGAAGGTCATCGAAAAACACCTCCGAGCGGAGTTGCCCTTCATGACGACTGAGAATATTCTGATGGCGTGTGTCAAAAGGGGCGGCGACCGGCAGGAACTGCACGAAGTCATCCGCAGACATGCCCAGGATGCCGCGGCCCGAGTCAAGAACGAAGGCGCTGAAAACGATTTGCTGGACCGGCTGGCGGCCGATCCCGCGATGGGCATGACGCGCAGGGAGATTGACAAGGTGCTGGATGTTCGTCAATTCGTCGGGCGGGCGCCTCAACAGGTCGACGAGTTTCTTCGTGAGGAAGTTGGCCCTGTCCTCGAACGCCATCGGGATAAACTGGGCGCTGTGTCAGACGTTCGTGTGTAGGGCGAGGAGCGTCAGGTGTCAACGATCGGCAATACACGCAGGGCGGGCCGTATCGCGGTAGTTGTGAATCCGCGGTCGGGCAATGGCCGCACGGGGAAGCGCTGGCCGACCATGGGCGCCTCGCTTCGGGAAGCCGTCGGGGCCTATACGCTGATGCTGACCGAATCGCCGGGTCATGCGACCACGCTGGTTCGCCAGGCGCTGCGGGAAGGGCACGATCGCATTATCAGCGTTGGCGGAGACGGCACCCACAACGAGGTCGTCAACGGCTTTTTCGAGGACGAGACCCTCATCAATCCCGAGGCCTCGCTTGCTATCGTTCCTGCAGGGACGGGGTCGGATCTTGCCCGGACTCTTCGCCTTCCCTGGGGCGTTGACGCCCTCCCCTACGTCGTGGACGGGATGTACACGCGCGCGGATATCGGGCGCGTCCGCTACACGACGTCCGAGGGCGACCAGGCGGTGCGGTATTTTATCAATATCGCCGATTTCGGGGCGGGCGGCGAAGTGGTCAAGCGGGTAAACAGCACCTCGAAATTCTTCGGCGGTTTTCTCTCCTTCCTGTGGGGCGTGATCTCGACGCTCGTCTCCTACGAGAACCCCGAAATACAGCTCGAGATTGACGGGGTAGAGCTCGAGGGGCGGATTAACAATGTCATCGTGGCCAACGGCCAGTATTACGGCGGCGGGATGCACGTGGCTCCTCATGCCCGTCTCGACAGCCGCGCCTTTGACGTCTACGTGATCGGCGATGTGGGCAAAACCGAAGCCGTCATCAACCTGCCGAAACTTTACCGCGGCCGCCTGCTCAGGAAGCCCGACAAAGTGCGCTACTTTCGTGCTTCACGCATCTTGGCGGACTCGTCACAAGAGGTGCTCCTGAATCTGGACGGTGAACAACCGGGCAAACTGCCGATTGCCATCCAACTGTTGCCTTCCGTACTGAATGTGGTGGTCGGGTAGCGGCGCTGCGCCTCCTTGCCTTTGTCATAGCCCCAGCTCCTCCAGACCCTGCGTCCGGAAGAACGGAATTCCGCGGGGTAATTCGGGCGTTTCTCCGGGGGACGCTGTTGGTGTACCCTATGAACCCGAGCGTCTGAGGAAATTTACTGCAAACACAACCGAGGAGATGTTGTGATGAGAATGCGTGTGCTATGTTCAACGCTGGCGTTTCTTGGATTCGCGCTGCAGGCATTGGGGGCGTTTCAGGCGGGAGTGGCCGTGCGCGATGTGACCCCTGACCCGCTTCTGCCCGTGAGCGGCGGCGCCAGTCCGACCAGTCCCGCCACCGAGCGGATGGGCAATCTGACCGTGCGTGCCCTGGTATTTGACCGGGACGGGACGCGCGTGGCAATTGTCGGGGCGGACTTCTTAGGGTTTCCTGGCGCGTTGTGCGAACGTGTTCGTGAGAAAGTGAAGGGCATTCCCCCGGAGAACATCCTGATCGGGTCTACGCACACGCATAGCGCCCCCGATATGTACGGTTTCCCGGACGGGCAAGGCGGGCACGGCGCAAACCTCGAGTATATTGCGATGGTGGTTGACCGCATGGCGGATGCCATCAACGAAGCCCTGGCGAGCCTTAAGCCGGCGTCGCTTAAGATCAATACTGGCGAGGCCCAGGGCAAGATCGCGTACAATTACTACGCTCCACAGCTCTACGACCCGCGTTGCCACGTTATTCAGGCTACCGGCATGGACGGGAAGGCCATTGCCACCCTGATCAACTACGCCATCCATCCGGAAATAATCGGTCCCGACCAGGGAATTCTGAGTCCTGACCTGTGCGGCCCGCTGTACGACCGCGTGGCCGCTAAAGGCGGCGGTACGGCTGTCTTCATGAATAGCGCTCAGGGCGGCATGGTTACAGCCGATTGCCGCGGGCCCGAGGGCAAGGACATTCAGACCTGGGAGGAATGCCAGCGCATCGGCAACCTGCTTGCGGACGAGGCGCTCCGCATCGTGGCCGAGGCGCCCGTGCAAGAGAATCCCGGCCTGTACTGCACGGCCAAGGACGTCACGTTCGACGTGGACTCCGAGGAGCTCCGCATGATCGCTTCCGCGTCGCCGATCGGGATGACCCTCAGTCCCGGCAACACGATAGTCACGCAGATGAACCTGGTGAATATCGGTAATGCGCAGATTCTGACCATTCCCGGCGAGGCGCTGCCCAATATCGGGTATTATCTCAAACGCAACATGAACGGCGAGCACAATTTTCTGTTCGGGCTGACCAACGACGCCTACGGCTATATCATGGCCAAGGTCGATTGGAACAGCTTCAAACGGTACGAATACGTTTCGGGAATGAACCTGGGCGAATTTGCGGGTGAGCACCTGATGGAGGAATGCCTTGCCCTCGTGGCCAGCAGCCCCAAACCTCACCGCGCCGGGGGCGGAACGAGTTCGTAGCCGGGCGGTGGAGAGACCGTGGACGGTCTGTCCTCCTCAGGCATCGCGCGCAATCTCGTGAACGTGGCTCTCGGGAAAGAATTGTGGGACCGGCGCCCCCGCCGGTCATTCTTCGGGAGCTCGCCGAAAAGCGTTGCTCATCGGGCGGCCTGCCGTAGCAGAGTCGACTTGGTCACCGGTTCTCGATGTTGCCGCCGGGGCCGATGGCGATATCGGAGAGGGCGTCGTATATGTGGCCTTTGGCGCGTTCGATGAACTCGTTTTCGTCGAGGGCGAAACCAGGGCTGATCTCGATGTCGACGGCGACTTTCTCGGCGGCATCCCGCCGCACAGGGAATCCGGCTTTTTCGAACCACCCTCCCCAGAGATTGCGCATGGATTCGCGCGCGGCGACCACGCTGTTGTCGCCCTCGTATGCTTTAATGGGTGTATACTCGCCGGCGCGCGGGATTTCGAGTGCGACGGGCTCATGGCCGATAAACCGCAGGGCGTCGAAGATGAAGGTCTCGAACTTGTAGCCGTTGGGTTCAGCGGGTTCGATGCGCTCGCCTTGGTCGTTCACGCAGGGGATCTTCTTGTGGGCGCGCCACCACGGGAAATCGTCGTAACTGGCGTTCAGCTTTTCGATGAATCCAACGTCAATGATGTGGATGGCAGGATTTCCGGCGGAGTGTATCAGGTTGCCCGCGGCATCGGTTTCGAGCAATTGGGGATACATGTCGAGCATGGTGTATTCGATCACGCGGTACACGCCGTCGCAAACGCAATGAACGCCCACGGCTTCACGGGGCCTGTTCTTTCGGTGGTTCTTCGAAGACATCCGCGCGTTGCGCATGACGTGATAGCCGATGAACAGCGGGTCGGCGAGCTTGACGGCCCAGTTGTCGACCTGGAAATAGCTCAGGGTGTCGATCCCGCGGTTCCGGGCATCTTCAGCGATGCCGTTGTCCACGAGCGCCGGGATGACGCCGCCGTGGCCGTTGGGATTCATGGCAAGGGCGCCGGGTTCATCGAGCATGAACTTTCCGTTCTGGTCTATACAGGGCACCATGCGCTGCTCGAAAAAGAGCACGTTGGCGGGTTCGAGTCCGAAATACCGATTCTGCTCGAAGAAGGCCTGGGTCGACGCATGGTTGGCATCACTCACCATGATGTACCAGGGCAGGGCGCACTTGTAGCGGCGCTGCAGATTGCGGATCTTTTCCGCGTGGTAGCAGAAAATGCTCTTCTTCGTTATGGGGCCAATGGGATAGGCGCCCTTGGGCCCGCTGAAACCCAGGCGTGTGCCTTGGCCTCCCGCGACCAGCAGGAGTCCCACGCGGCCCTGGCGCAGCGCCTCCTCCCCCGCGTTCCAGGCGTCCCGCGCATCCTTTCCCCCGCCCTGCGGTATTAGCGGGACGGGCTCAATCCGGTCGAAACGTTCCTCGGGCGGCTCACTCTTCACCCATCGCTCGATCAGGCGGTTGATCAGCCTGAAATCGATGGAGCCGATTTGCGCTAAGAGGTTTTCGCGGGCGCTATTGCTGAGCTGAGCCCAAAAACGAAGCACGTGTTCCTGGCCGTGTTCCTCGAGGCGCTGGCGCGCGGCGGATTCCGTAATCATCGTGTAATTCTCCACGCAACCGGGTGAATAAGTGACGTTTCCCCGTTTCAGGCCGGCAGAACGGCCCGCAATAACCTATTTTATGTCCAAGATGGTGCCGCTTACTGGAATGATGTTGGGCAACGGGATGCCGTCCGGCGTTTTGACGGAGAATGTAAGCTTCTCGTTCTTCCTTCCGGGAGTCGACTTCTCCGTCAGATAGACTTCGATGATGGCGCTGTTCGGGCTGGGCCCGGGCGCGGTCTTAACGATGAAATCCTCGCCTGTCACCTTGAGGTCGAGCATCTCGAAGGGACGGTCGGCCTGCACGGTCACGGAGCCAGCCGGGGCATCATTGGATTGTGACGCGTGCCAGGTGAAGACGATCTGCTTGAGCGACAACTCGTAGAATGCCTTCACGGTCGCTTTGACGAACTGGCGGTAGCGGGGCACGCGTTTGCAGGAAGTCGTGATCACGAAGGGCTGCGAATACTCGCCAATGGAAATCCAAGGCTCGAGGGTTGCCGTGATCAGAAATTCGGGCTTGCCGGGTGTCTTCCAATCTGATTCCGGCCGTTTCGAATATGTAAGGGAGACACCCTTGTCGGCCTGGTCCATTTTCTTGACGTCGAGCAGCTCGATGGGTTCCTTGCCGACCTGACGCAGAACGAGCTGGCGCTGAGGCGTCTGGCCCTTCTCGACCTCGCCGAAATCCAGCACGTCGGGCTCCGTTTCGAACTCCGGGTCGATGCGGGCAATCACATCGACGTTCTTCATGGGGGCGTTTGGGGCGTTACACATGATGGTCAGGCGCTTTTCCGAGAGGAACCCGGAGACGCGGTCCGGATCGACGGTGATTTCCATGGTAGTCGTCTCGCCCGCCCCGATTTCCATCGAGGCGAGCTTCCCCGTCGTGCATGCGCACGTGGTGGTGATTTCCCGAACGACGAGTTTCTCGCGGCCGGCGTTCTTTACAGTCATTGTCTTGGTGGTCGGTTCGCTGTTGGGTATGGTACCCATGTCGAAGGTGTCGGTCTCCACTTCAATTATGGGTACAAACTCCTGGTTTACATCTACGGGCGGCAGCATACCGATGTCTGACGGCTTGGATGGCCGCGCGACGGTTCCGGAGCCAGGGGCGTCGCGTCCACTCAGGGCGGCATAGATGACAAACGCGCCTACTGCAATAACGATGAGAATGATGACGTAAGCTGGGCGTATTCGCATGGCTTATTTGGCGGTAAACTCCACATTATAGCGTTTCTCGGCCTGACGGAGGCTTTCCGTAAGATTTTCGTACAAGGCGGCGTTCATGTCAATATCGGTCTCGAGGGCCATCAGCAAGGCGCCCACCACCGGTTCGTAGATGGGCGTTACCGCGGCAGCCTCCGGGCAAACCTCGTGTACGCGAGCCATCATGCAATCTTTGAGCACGGGGCTGCTCCCTTTGAACACGCTGCCCGCGGTGACCAGTTCGAAGGGCTGCCGGGTCATGTCGAGTTTGCGGGCTACGGCGATTACCATGTCGCCGAGATACTTCCCGGCAGTCCTCAGGATGTCGATGGCCACGGCGTCGCCTTCAAAGGCGGCGTCGAAGACGATCTTGGCCATCGGCTGAAGGTCATCCACGGAGAGTTCGCGCCGGTACATCTTGTAGAAGAATTCCTCGACGTCTCCGCAGCCGGACTGTTTCACGAAGAGGTCCGTCAGGAGGGTCCGCGGGCGGATACCGTCGCGGGCATGGTAGACGGCATAGAGTCCCTGACGGCCGATGATGGTACCGGTCCACAAGTCGCCGAACTCTTCGTTGAGTCCTCCCGCGCGGGCTTCGTGGCCGTTCCGGTTGATGCCCGCCGCGATGACGCCGGTTCCACAAGCGATGACGATGCCGTAAGAGGTGCGCACGCTTCCGCGCATGGCGGCCATCGAGTCGTTGCGAAACACGCGGCGGGTCTTTCCAAACAAGGGGGTGTAGATTTCGCGCTCGAGCATGTCGAAATCTTCGCGAAGGTCGGCTCCGGCAATGCCCATCCCGATGCAGGCGATGTCTTCGAGGGCGAAGCCGGCATCCGCCAGGGCGCCTTCCACGGCCTTACGGTTCTCTCGCGCCGCCGGTTCAACCCCCTGATTTTCATAGTTTCCGTTGCCGCCGCGTCCAAAACCCGCGATACAACCTTGCGCGTCCGCAACAAGGCAGAAGGTCTTGGTTGCTCCTGCGTCCAATCCCATGTAGTACTTCATCACTCGGGTCTCTCTCCTGCTCGGACATCAGAAAAGCGCGGGAACGGGTCCCGCGCTTTGACGCACACTCATGATAACAGCCGGTCCTCGTCGCCGAGCTAGTTGCCTTTGACCTCCTCGAGCTTCGAACGTGCACGCGCGGCGGCCGGGGTCATGGGGTAGTTCTCCACTAGATTCTGGAGCAACTCCATGGCCTGAGGCTGCTGCCCCAGCTTTAAATGGGCCGCAGCCTGATTGAACATGCCGTAAGGCACCTTGGCGCTGTCCGGGAAATTGGTGCGAAGCTTCTCGAACTCGGCGATGCACTCGTCGTAACGGCCCAGATTGTAGAGACACTCGCCTTTCCAAAACTGGGCATTGTCGGAGATCTCGCTGTCCGGGAATCGCGTCGAGAAATCCGAGAAGAGTTTCAGCGCTTCCTCGAACTGGTCGCGCTGATAGGCTTCCATGGCTTGATTGTAGGCGGGCACAGGGTCGAGTGGTGCGGCCGCAGGCGCGGCGGGCGCCACGGGCGCCGCGGGAGCACTCTCAGCCGTATGGGCCAGCGGGTCGGGCTCGGAGGTAAGACCGGGCGCGGCCGCTGCCGCGGGTGCGGTCGCGGCGGCCTTTGGGGGCTCGACCTGTATTTGGCCGGGAACGACGTCCGATTGCGCGGAAGGCGCACCCCAGCCCGTGCTGGGTGTGGCGCCGGACGGCGTCGTAATGCCCAGGGCTTTATAGAGGGTGACGGTCAGGGAATCCAGCTTGCTCTCGAGTTGGGCGAGCTTCTGCTGGTTCTCTTCGACCATCGATTGCATCTGGCGCGCCTGCTCGTTGCTTTCGTTTACCCGCACGCCGAGGTCGGCAGCCGTTTCGTTCAAATGCTCGACGGTGCTTCCCAAGTCTTTATCCAGGCGTGCCACCTTTCGGTGCATGTCATAGATGGTGTTCGCCACGGGGTCGTTGGACGTGGATGTCGTAGCGCACCCCGTCAACACGAGGATGCCCAGCATAAGGGCCGCAATCATGGTGGAAACACGCATGGGAGACCTCACTTAGTTCGCGCGGTTGAATTCGACGCGACGGTTCTTTGCCCAAGCCGATTCGGTGTGGCCGGGATCCGCCGGATCTTCTTCTCCGTAGCTAATCGTCACCAGACGGTCGCCCGAGATTCCCAGGCGGATCAAATAATCGCGGACGGCCATGGCCCGCCGTTCGCCCAGCGCCAGATTATACTCCTGTGTTCCGCGTTCATCGCAATGCCCTTCGAGCTGGATGAGCGTGTTGGGCAGCTGCTTGATGAGCTCGGCATTTTGTTTTAGCGTGGTAAGAGCCGTGGGGTTGAGCTCTGAACTATCGTAAGCGAAATACACCGTGCCAGCCTGGCCAAGTTTTTCGAAAATAACATTCTCCTGATTGATATCGGGCAAGCCCGTTCCTGTCGTGGTCTCGGGCCCCGTGGTACGGCCTGCGCCGCTGTCCGTGGTCAGGTCGGGCGTAATCTGCGCGCCCTTCTTGCCACCGCAGCCGCCTGCCGCGACAGCGATGATAACCAAACCCAAGATGGCGAGTTTCATAGACGATTTGTGTGACATTTCTCTCTCTTCCTCTTTCCGTTAATGTGGCCGTGGCTGAACAGGTACGGTACCGCTCTGATCGTAGCAGAGTCACCACTACCGATCAACCTGAACTATTCTCGAACCTGTACGGTAAATATCACAATACAGGCAAAAGTTTCACAGAGTGCACCGGCGGGTGCGGAATTGCATTTCTCTAGCCGGCACGCCTATGATTCTTGGCCATGCGTTTGAAACTCCTGGTTGCCGCCGTCTGTTTCGTTTGCTTCTTCTGTTCGTGCGCCCGCGACCTGCGGGTGGAGAGAGGCGTTCCTTATGCCCGACCGCTCGGGCGGCAGCTCCGCCTCAACGTCTATCAGGTGAAAACACGCCCTGCGGAGCCCCTTCCCGCTATTGTAGCCATACATGGAGGCGCCTGGCTGCATGGGCCCCGTACGCAGCAATGGTGGTACCTGCACGAATTTGCCCGGCGCGGATACGTGGTTTTCGCGGTGGATTACCGAATCCTGCCGCGGTATGCATTTCCGAACTGCCTCTACGACGTCAAAGGAGCGGTGCGCTGGGTGCGGCTCCATGCCGGCGAATACGGGGTTGACCCAGACCGCATTTTCGCGTTTGGAGCGTCCGCGGGGGGGCATTTGTCGGCTTTTCTGGCAACCTCTGTGCCGGAGGACGGGTTCGAGGGCGAGCAGAATACCGGGGTCTCGAGCGCTGTCAGCGCGGCCATCAGCTTATACGGAGCGGTGGATTTGACAAAGTTCAGAGACCCGCCCGAGCGGCGGTGGTTCAATCCGGTCTGGCGCTCGTACGTTTGGAAGTTCGTAAGGGAGGCGGACTGGGCAGCGCAGGGGCAGGACCCTTATGTTTACGCCTCCCCGGTCACCTATGCGCGTCCCTTCAGCAAACCCATCTTCTTCATCCACGGGAAAAGGGATTCCATCGTTCATTCTGAGCAGTCCGTGGACGCACATGCCCGGTTGGCGGAACTTGGCGTTCCCACGGACCTGATGCTTTTCGAGGGCCGCGGCCACGCATTCGACTATAGCCATTGGAGAGAACGCAAGGAGGCGTTCGCGCGTATGCTGGAGTTCCTGGAAGTCCATGGCGGGACGCCGGCTGGGACGGTATACTCCGACAAGGCCGAGCCATTGCCTGCCGTGGACGGCACTGTCTGTGAATGAACCCGGGATCAGCTAGTCGTTTCCGCGCACTTTGCCCGGGGCACGCCAGCGAAACAGCGCCTTCAGGCGCTCCCAGAAGCTCTTTGGCTCCCGAACCGGCGCCGCCGGGGGACCGGTTACCGGCCTGCCGACGGGCACTTGGGATGCGGGAGCAGATTCCGGCCGTACGGCCCGATACAGGCCCAAGAGCGCTTTGCGGAATTCGCCCGCTGTAGCGAAACGCGCGTCCGGCGATTTGGCTGTAGCCTTTTCATAGAAGATGTCACAGCTTTCAGGCAGCGTAGGAACCACGCCGGTGATCGTCTTGTCGTCCTCTGGGAGTTGCCCTGTGAGCATCTCGTAGAACATTACGCCGAGGGCGTAGATGTCCGTCCGGTGGTCCACATCCGCTGCGCTGATGAGTTGTTCGGGGGAGAGATAAGGATGTTTCCCGAGGGTTACACCGATCCGCGTGAACGCGGGTTCGGTATCGGTAAGTTTCGCCAAGCCGAAATCCAGCAAGCGGATCGAGCCGTCGGCGAGAACCATCACGTTCTCCGGCGACAGGTCCCTATGAATCGTGAACTGATGGGCGTGCTGGAGCGCGTCAGCGACAAGCGCCAGGATGCGCGTGGTCGAGCCTAAACCCAGGCGCGAGCGCTCGCGGATGATGTCCCGGAGGCTCCAACCCTTGACGTAGTCCATGGTGTAAAAGACCAGCCTGTCACAACGGAAGGCGTCGCGGATGCGCACAATGCCGGGGTGGTTGAGTTTGCGAATGGTGCGGACTTCGCGGCCGAACCGGTGTAAGGCAGCACCGCTGGTGGTGTATTCGGGGCGAATCGTCTTCAAGGCGATGGTTTCGCCGGACTTATGGTCCAGCACCAGATAGACCATGCCCATCCCGCCTTTTCCTAGCACTTTCTTTACTTCATAGCGCTTGGCGATGTATTCACCCGGCTTGTATTCGCTCTTCGCGGTTTCCGCTGGCATGTTGTCCGCCCATATCCGTGCAACTCTGTCTGGCCGCATACTTTAGCACATCGGGTGCATTTTCGGAAAAGGGTTTGCGCAGTCACGCCGACCCTCCAACTGAGTGGCCTCCGGTACCTCGGCGTACTCTCGGCGATGGTGTTACAACAGCTGCTCCTAACGGCTATAGCGGCCAACAAGTTGAGCTTGGGCCCGGATATGACCCTGCATGGCCTTTTCCAGCGCTGCTTTCTTTGAGCCGGGCGCCAGGTCGAGGGTCATATCCAACGCGTATAGCTTGAAGAAATATCGGTGGACGGGCCCGCGAGGCGGTGCGGGGCCGCCATAGCCGGTCTTCCGGAAGTCGTTTGTGCCCTGCACAGCACTATTAGACAACTCCCGTTCCTCAGGCGGGATGCCCTCCGCAAGTCCCGTCTCACCGGCTGGGATGTTCCAGATCACCCAATGCACCCAGGTGCCGACCGGCGCGTCCGGATCGTCGCAGATCAAGGCCAAGGACTGTGTCCCCTCAGGGATGCCGGACCATGCCAGCGGAGGCGACACATCGTCGCCGTCGCCCGTATACCGCCGCGGCATGGTTCCCTGGTCCGCGAAAGCGGAACTGGTGATGGTGAGTTTCATTGACTTTCCTCCTTCCTGTGCGGGTTCGCCGGCAGTGGCGGTTTTTTGCACGGCAGTGGCGGTTCCGGCAGGGGATGCTGCCGGCTCCGGCTGGCTTGGAGGGGCGGTCTCCGGTTCCACTTCGCGTCCGCCCGCCACCGGCGACTGGGCTTTCTGGCATCCGGCCGCGAAGGCCACTGCCAAGGCAAGAAGCCAACAGCCGGACCATCCGGCATGGAAGCGATGGGGATTGGCACTCATCTTCCGCCTCCTTTCGTCCGTTCGCGGGAGGCATACCCCAGATTCATACGCCAAGTCTCTCTACAACCCGCACCCATACTACATTGAAACCGTGTTTTTTGCGAGGGGCAGCATTTATTGACCCCTCCTGTCTGTGCCGGTAGTATGTGCGTCGTAAGGGGGCACCTTAACTGGGGACAACTGGCGTATGGAATCCGAGACGAAGGCAGAGGGCCGGAGAAATGGCATTGGCGCACCTCCCCGCGGGCTGGCGCTGCTGATGGTGCTGGGGCCGGGCCTGGTGTGGTGCGGCGAGTATATCGGCTCGGGCGAAGTGGTCTTGTCTACACGTACGGGGGCGATTCTGGGGGTCGCCGCGTTATGGGTCCCGGCAATAGCCATCTTTGCCAAGCTGTGGATTGGAATAGCGGGCGCCCGCTACACGGTGTGTACGGGCGAGTGCATGGTCGATAT
>Ga0209201_1000790_pt1 | contig 40923 bp, 33 predicted proteins | sample AD_UKC055_MetaG_FD_184411 | JGI IMG/M metagenome (GOLD analysis project Ga0209201, IMG submission 184411) | Active sludge microbial communities of municipal wastewater-treating anaerobic digesters from USA - AD_UKC055_MetaG (SPAdes) (version 2) | ecosystem: Engineered > Bioreactor > Anaerobic >... | reverse complement strand
CCCGGCCGGGTTTTACCCACAGGGCCGATCCAGGCGTCAATACGCCCGCTTGGACTGCCCGCTCAGCTGCGCTGCCGACCCGGCCACAATCCAAATCCGCCCAAATCACTTTCTCGAATCCGGCGTGGAGGCGTATAGGCGAATAACCCTTTGACAATTGGCGGCAGCGGGCGCTTCTTATCAGAAGGTTAGGAGGCGCGCCGCGTGCGCGCCGCGGCCCGCAGCGTTCTGCGAGCCTTGCCTGGCCGGATTTGAGCCAATGCCATCTGAACCTCGGAAGAATAGCGCCAAGGGCCCGCGCATCCTGATCGTGGATGACGATCCGGGGCAGCGCAGTCTTCTGGATTCTTTCCTGCGCAGCCAGGGTTTCGAGACGATCCCCGTCGCCTCGGGCGAGGAAGCGCTCAAGGCCCTTGAGGCGGGGGGCATCAGCATGATGATTTCCGACGTTCGCATGCCGGGCCTCTCGGGCCTCGAGACACTGCGGCGCGCGCGCAAGGAACATGCGGTCCTGCCCATCCTGCTGGTCACCGCCTACGCCGATATCCGCGAGGCGGTCGGGGCCATGCGCGACGGCGCCCTTAATTACCTGGCCAAGCCGATTGACCTGGACGAGTTGCTGGCTACCGTGCAGCAGGCGACGGGCGTCACCAAGACCGCTCCCCTGAAATTCAGCACTGACAAGCAACTCCCCGCGCATGTGGTGGCCCGGAGCCCGCTCATGCAGGCGGTGTTCCACGACGCGTCGCTGATCGCCGCCTCCGACAGCCGCATCCTGATCACCGGCGAGAGCGGCGTGGGCAAGGAAGTGCTGGCCGATGTCATCCACGCCTGGAGCCCCCGCGCGGCCGGCCCGCTGATCAAAGTCAACTGCGCCGCCATTCCCGAGACGCTGCTCGAGAGCGAGCTGTTCGGGCACGAGAAAGGGGCCTTCACCGGCGCCAGCGCCCGGCGGATTGGGCGCTTCGAGGTCGCGAATGATGGCACCATCTTCCTGGATGAAGTCGCCGACATGTCTCCGCCGCTGCAAGCCAAACTGCTGCGCGTCACGCAGGAGGGCCGTTTCAACCGCGTCGGCTCCAACGTCGAGCTGCACACCAACGCCCGCATCCTCGCCGCCACCAACCGCAACCTCGAAGAAGAAGTCAAGGCCGGCGGCTTCCGCGAAGACCTTTTCTACCGGCTGAACGTTGTCGAGCTGAACATCCCCCCCCTGCGCGAGCGGCCCGAGGACATCCTGCCGCTGGCCAACGCGTTTATTGGGGAGTTCACCGGGGGCAAGGCGCGGTTTGCCTCCGGCGTCGCCGATTGCCTGGCGTGCTATGCCTGGCCCGGAAACGTCCGCGAGCTGCGCAACGCGATGGAGCGCGCCGCGCTGCTGTCGCTGGGCGACCTCATCCTGCCCGAGCATTTGCCCGCCAAGGTTCGCGCCGGGGCCGAGTCCGCGCCTCCGGCCGAGGCCCAGGATGACCGGCGCCTGGCGGAGATCGAGCGCGGGGCGATCATGCAGGCGCTGCGCCAGCACAACTTCAACCGCACCGAGACCGCCAAGGCCCTCGGCATCAGCCGCCGCGCCCTGCTCTACAAACTCCAGCGCCTCCGCGAAGGGGGCTATCCGGTGGACCCGGGTTAGCGGGCGAGGCGGTCAGGGCGAGGAACCGGCGGGTGATGCGCGGGACCAGCCCGGCGCGGCGGGCGCCTCCCAACTTGCCGTGGAGCCGCTCAAAGTGAGCGCGGGCAAAAGGCGTGTTGCCGTGCGTGCTGGCGTGTGTTAGGTCTGCGGCATGACGCCGACACGGCAAGGGTCTATTCGCCTGTTCCGCTTTGCGGGCATTGATGTCTATTTGCACTGGCTGTGGTTCTTTGCCGCGTATTACCTGATCAAGGTCAATGCGCCGGGCTACGACTCGCTGCTCTGGCCCGTGCTGGAATGCCTGGCGCTGTTCGGCATCGTGCTGCTGCATGAGTTTGGCCACGCGCTGGCCTGCCGGCAGGTGGGCGGAAAGGCCAACCTGATTGTGCTCTGGCCGCTGGGCGGCGTGGCGTATGTGGTGCCGCCCCTGCGCCCGGGCGCGACGCTCTGGAGCATCGCCGCCGGTCCGCTGGTGAACGTCGCGCTGACGCCGGTTCTGGGCGCCGCCTGGTTCCTGAGCCGCGCGGCCGGCTGGGGGGAGACGATGCCCGACGCCCACAGTTTCATCCGGACCATCCTCATCATCAACAGCGTGCTGCTGGTCTTCAACCTGCTGCCGGTTTATCCGCTAGACGGCGGGCAGATTCTCCAGTCCCTGCTCTGGTTCATTTTCGGGCGCGCGCGCAGCCTGATGATCACAACGGTGATTGGCTTTGTCGGGGTGGCGGTCCTGATCGGGCTGGCGGTACTGGCGCGGGATGTTTGGTTCGGCATTCTGTGCCTGTTCATTCTGATCCAGTGCTGGCGCGGGCTCATGCAGGCGCGCGTGCTGGCGAAGGTGGCCAAGCTGCCGCGCCGCAGCGGCTATGCCTGCCCGTCATGCCGCCAGGCGCCCATTGTCGGCCCGGTCTGGCGCTGCGAGAGATGCCTGCAGCTCTTTGACACGTTTGCCACCCAGGCCGTCTGCCCGCATTGCGGGACGCAGTTTGGCGTCAGCCGCTGTCCCGAGTGCGGCGATTCGAGGCCGTTAGCCGAATGGGTCGTGGCGCCGCCGTTGCCGTCCCCGGCCAGGTATTGATTACTGGCATGAACTTCAACGAAGCCCAAGCCCGCCACGCCCAGTTGGTGGAGGAAATTCGCCGGCACGATTACGCCTACTACGTGCTGGCGCAGCCTGCCGTCAGCGACTTCGACTACGACCGGCTTTACCAGGAGCTGGTGGATCTGGAGAAAGAGCATCCCGGGCTGCTCACCCCGGATTCGCCCAGCCAGCGGGTCGGCGGCCAACCCGTCGAGGGATTCGCGCGCGTCAGGCACCTGCTGCCCATGCTCTCGCTGGAGAAGATCAAAGCCTCGAGGGAGCCGGATGAAAAGCAGGAGCCGGATGCCGAAAGGCGCAAGAGGCTGCAGGACCAGAATACGCTGGCGGAGCTGAGGAGCTTTGACGCAACCCTCCGGAAGCAACTGGGCAAGAGCCGAATAGAATACGTGGTCGAGCCCAAAGTGGATGGCGTCTCGATTGCCGTGCATTACCGCAACGGCGAACTGGCGCTGGGGGTGACCCGCGGCGACGGCACCACGGGCGACGACATCACCGCCAACATCAGGACCATCCGGGGCGTGCCCCTTCGGCTGAGGCTGAAAGACCCGCCCGCGCTCCTTGAAGTACGCGGCGAGGCCTACATCCCGAAGCGCGACTTCGAGCAGCTTAACGCCAGGCTCGAATCTGCCGGCGAGCGGGCCTTCCCCAACGCGCGCAATGCAACCGCGGGGACCTTGAAGCAACTGGACCCGCGCATCGTCGCCCAGCGTCCGATCCGGGCCGTCTTCTACGCGGTGGGCGCCGCCGAGGGCATCGGCTTTGCGACGCACGCCGAGGCCCTGGAATCCTTGAAGAAGTCCGGGCTTCCCACCCAACCGCAATGGTGGGTCTGCAAGGGGATGGACGCTGTGATGGAATGTTACCAGCAGCAGATCGTATGCGGCTACGACGAGGCGCGGGATCTGCGGTCACGGGTGCCCTATGACATTGACGGCCTGGTTCTCAAAGTTAATGACCTGGCCGACTGGCAGCGCGTACCCGCCAAGGCCAAAGCGCCCGGCTACGCCATCGTGCACAAGCCCATTCCCTGGATTACCCCGGCTGAAACGGTGCTGCAGGCGATCACCGTGCAGGTTGGCCGGACGGGTGTGCTGACGCCCGTGGCCGAACTCGAGCCGGTGTTTGTTCAGGGCTCCACCATTTCCAGAGCCACCCTGCATAACGAAGGGGAGATCGCAAAGAAGGACATCCGCCTCGGGGACACCGTCGTGATCCGTAAAGCCGGTATGGTCATTCCGGAAGTGGTGGAAGTAGTGAAGTCGAAGCGGCCCCGGGGGACGAAGCCATTTGATTTCGTCGGGCACATCGGGGGCAAGTGCCCCGCCTGCGGGGGCCCGATCGCCCGCGAAGAGGTTGCCGCGGGCAACAAGCAGGAAGTCGCCTGGCGCTGCCAGAACGTGGCTGGATGCCCGGCGCAGAAGATGCGGCGCCTCGAGCATTTCGCCCAGCGAAGGGCGCTCGACCTCGAATCGCTGGGGGGAATCGTGGCCGAGAAGCTGGTCGAGACCGGGCTGGTGGAAGAACCGCTGGACCTGTTCGAGCTCCCGAAGGAGAAACTGGCCGGCCTCAACCTGGGCACGGCGGAGGAGCCTCGAGTGTTCGGCGAGAAGAACGCGGGCAAGCTCCTGGAGGCGGTGCAGCGCGCGCGCACGCTTCCGCTCGCGCGTTGGCTGCTGGCCCTGGCGATTCCCGAGATAGGAGAGGAGACCGCTTATGATCTGGCAGGGTATTTTCCCGACTTGCCGGCGCTGGTGTCGTCGCCTCTGCTGGCAGACACCTTCCGCCTCGGAGAGATGCGCCGGATGTTCCAGGAGAACAGCATCCCCAAGAATCAGCAGCCCCCCCTGACCGAGCAAGAGGTCAAAGTGCGCCGGCAGCGCCAGCAGGAGGCAAAGGCGGTCGGAGGTCCGATCGGGAGGCGGCTGCTGGATGCGGGCTTCGCCAAACCGGGCGCCGGCGCTTCCGCCAATGATTGGCAGGTTGTGAGCCTGGTGGGACCCGTCGCGGCAAAAGCCATCCTGGACTGGGCCGGCAGCCAGGCTGGCCGCCAGATATTGCGGCGCATGAAAGAGCTCAAGCTCTCGCCAACAGGAGGCGCGGCCGCCGGTGGAACGGCGTCCGGCGAAAAGTCCAGGCCCCTGGCCGGGAAGAAGTTTGTCCTCACCGGCACGCTGTCCTCAATGCCTCGCGATGATGCAGCCGCGAAGGTCCGCGCCCTCGGGGGCGACGTGGGCGGCTCGGTGACGAAGAATACAAGCTTCCTTGTCGTCGGCGAGGAGCCTGGCGCCGCCAAAACCGCGCAGGCGAAGGCCTTGGGAGTGCCCACTTTGAGCGAGAAGGAATTCCTGGAACTGCTCGATGCTCCGGAGCCGGCGAAACCCGGTTCGAGCCAGCGCGAACTCTTTTAGCCGTCCCCGGCAGGAGGCCCGACGGGACAGCGCCGAGGAACCCATCCTGCCAGCCGGAATCGCCGGCGTGCGGCGCAGCCATCCCGCCATCAGCCCTCCAAACCGCTTTGGCGCTTGCGCCGCGCGGGTTTGGGTCAACATTATGGCCGGTATGGCCGAAGACCGGAAGTTTGAGCCGACTGCGCTTGGCTGCGCGTTGCTGGAGCTTTATCGCTCCGGCCCGCCCGCCCGTGATTTCCCCTGAGGCGCATGAACCAGGCCAACTCAAGCCCAACCACGCGCGCGGCCGCGGGCGCGCGCAGGCGGACCGTTCTGCTCTGCCTGCTGCTTGCGCTGGCGACCGCCGTTGTTTACTGGCAGGTCGCCAGGTTCGGCTTCATCAATTACGACGACCCGGACTACGTCAGCAGCAACCCGCGGGTCAAGGCCGGGCTGACGCTGGAGGGCGCCAAGTGGGCCTTCGCGAGTTCCTTTTCCAGCAATTGGCATCCGTTGACGTGGCTCTCGCACATGCTCGACTGCCAGATCTACGGCCTAAAGCCCGCCGGCCATCATCTCACCAGCCTGGTCCTGCACATCGCCAACAGCCTCCTGCTGTTCGGTCTGTTCCAACGCCTGACCGGCGCATTCTGGCGCAGCGCCCTGGTGGCCGCGCTCCTCGCCCTGCACCCGCTGCACGTGGAATCCGTCGCCTGGATTTCAGAGCGCAAGGACGTGTTGAGCGCGTTCTTCTTCCTGCTGACGCTCTGGGCATACGTGCGGAGTGCGGAGTGCGGAGTGCGGAGTGTGGAGTGCGGAGTGCGGAGTGCGGAGTGCGGAGTGCGGAGTGTGGAGTCCAACGCCGCCCGAACCGCTTCCCATCTTCCATCTTCCATCTTCTATCTTCTAGCCTTGGTCTGCTTTGCCCTGGGCCTGATGAGCAAGCCGATGCTGGTGACGCTGCCCTGCGTGCTGCTCCTGCTCGACGTCTGGCCCCTGGGACGGCTCTCCCTGGCGCCCGGCCGGCGTTCCGCCGTGGCGTTGCGGCGCGTGCTGCTTGAGAAGCTTCCCTTCTTCGTGCTTTCGGCGCTTTCGTGCCTGGTGACGTTTCTGGTGCAGCGAGCCAGCGGCGCGGTGATGTCGCTGGAGCACAATCCGTTCGAGCTGCGCCTGGCCAACGCGCTGGTGGCTTACGCGCGTTACCTGGGCAAGACGTTCTGGCCTTCCGACCTGGCGGTCTTCTATCCCTACAGCCGCCTCAGCCTGGACTCGTGGCAGGTCGGGGGTTCGGTGCTGCTCCTGGCGGCGGTTACCGCCGGCATCCTGCGCGCGCGAACGCACCGGCACTGCCTGCTGGTTGGCTGGCTGTGGTTTCTGGGCATGCTGGTGCCGGTGATCGGTCTGGTGCAGGTGGGCAAGCAAGCCCTCGCGGACCGCTACACTTATTTGCCCCACATCGGCTTGTTCCTTCTCGTCGTTCGGGGCGCCGCCGCGGCGGCCGCCCGCCTGAGGCTGCCTCGCTGGATCCCCGCGACGGCCGCCGCGCTGATCCTGGGGGCGTGCGCGATTCTCACGGCGCGGCAACTGGCGCACTGGCGCGACACCCTGACGCTCTTCCAGCACACCGCCAATGTCACCTCCGGGAACTTCGTCGCTTACGCTGTCATCGGCAACGAGTATGCCACCCAGAAGAAGTCCGCCGAAGCCATCGAGTGGTGCCAGAAGGCGCTGGCCGTTTCACCCGACTACCCCGAGGCGCATAACACCCTGGGCAACGTTTACGCCACGCTCGGGAAATATGACGAGGCCATCACCCACTACCGGGCGGCGGCGGCGGCCGACCGGCTCTACGCCGACCCGCTCAACGGATTGGCCAACGCCCTGGTCAAGCAAGGCAAGTTTGCGGAGGCGGAGGCCCCGAGCCGTGAGGCGTTACGGCTCGCCCCCATGCACCTGCCGGCCATGTTCAGCCTGGCCACCGCGCTGCACAACCAGGGCAAACTGGCCGAAGCCGCTGACTACTATCGCCAAATCCTGGCGCTGGATCCGAAGCTATTCACCCCTCGCCGGCTCCTGGGCAATATCCTGGTCGCCCAGGGCAAGGCCGACGAGGCCATCCCCGAGTTGCGGCGCGCACTGGAAATCCGGCCTGAGGACGGCGAGGCGCGCACCGTGCTGGGGATGGTGCTGGCCGAAAAGGGACTGGCCGATGAGGCCGCCGCCCAGTTCCGCGAAGCCACCCGGCTCCAGGCCACCAACGCGCTGGCCCATTATCAACTCGCGCTCATTCATCAAGGACGCAAGGAAACCCGGGCGGCCATCGAGCGCCTGCGTCTCGCGCTCAAGGCCCAGCCCAACTGGCCGGAGTCGCTGAACAACCTGGCCTGGATTCTCGCCGCCAGCTCCGACGCCGCCCTGCGCAATGGCGCGGAGGCGGTGGAACTGGCCGAGCGCGCCTGCAAGATCACCGATTACAAAGAGCCGCTTCTGGTCGGGACCCTGGCGGCAGCCTATGCCGAAGCGGGACGCTTCCCCGAGGCGGTCAGCTCCGCCGAAAAGGCCCGTGCACTGGCGCTGGCCGCCGGTCAGAAGGCAATCGCGCAACGCAATGAGGAACTGATCGAGCTTTACCGGGCCGGCCGGGCTTACCATGAACCCGAGTAACCCTTCGCGCGCGGCTTTCGCCCCCGGCAACGCCTCTCCACTATGAACGGGAGCCGCTCGTTGAATCGCCCCTTCGCCTGGCTGATCGCCGGCGCGGTGCTGCTCGGCAGCGGATGGGTGTGGTGGCTGTGCCGCCACGACCATAGCATCCCCTTTCTCCCGCAGGCGGGCGCGGCCGAGTGGATCGTCTATCCGAAACCGCCGGACACCGTGCCCCATGGCGCGGCGCCCCTGTGGGCAGAGTTCCGCCGTTCATTCGTGCTCGCCGCCAAGCCCGCCGCCGCCACCCTCTCCGTGCGCGCCTTCAAGCAGGGCACGGTGCGCGTCAACGGACAACCCGTGGACGATCTCCCGCTGCGCGAGCAGGACTGGAAAAGCCGCCACGCCAGCGACGTGTCCCGATTCCTCAAGGCGGGCGAGAACGAAATCTCCGTGACGGTCTCCAATTCACTGGGCATGCCAGCGCTGTGGCTTGCGCTGGAAGGCGACGCGCCAGCGCTCCACAGCGACTCGGATTGGCAGGTCTCCCTGGTCGGCGCGGTTTGGCAGAACGCCGCGCTGGCGTCCATGCCGCCCGCCATCCGGGCTGGCAACCCCTTGTTCGGACGCGAGCGGATGGCCGACTCGTTGCGCCGGGCCTGGCCGCAATTGCTGCTGATCCTGGCGCTCGCAGCCGCGCTCGCCGGCGCCGGCCGAATCCTGCGGCTCCGGAACGCCGACTTCCAGTCGGCTTTGCTCGACCAGCAACCGGGGCATTCCCAGCCGACTGAAAGCCGGCGCTCCCGCCTGACGCCCGCCGTCATGCTGGGGGTGATCATCCTTTCGTGGGTGGTGCTCTTCGGCAACAACCTGCCCCAACTGGCCGCGCTCCTGGGCTTCGACCGGGATGGCCACCAGCAGTACATTGACTACATCCTCCAGCAGCGGGCGCTGCCGCTGGCCGACGACGGCTGGCAGATGTACCAGCCGCCGCTGTTCTACCTGCTCTCGGCCTGCATCATCGGCCCGTTCGGATGGACGGCCTCGGCGGATGCGGCAATCCTGACCTTGCGCGCGTTTTCGACGCTGACCGGCATCGTTCATCTGCTGCTGGTCTTCCTGTGCCTGCGCCTGCTGTTTCCGCAACGGCCGCAATCGCAGATGGCCGGCCTGCTCCTGGCGGGGTTCCTGCCCATGAGCCTCTGCCTCTCCCATCATATCACCAACGAGAACCTGGCTGCCCTGTTCGTTACGGCCGCCCTCTACTTCACCCTGCGGCTGCTGCGGGCCGAGACGCGCGCCGCCGGTTTCGCGGCTGCCGCCGGCGCTTGCTTGGGGCTGGCCCTGCTGACCAAGTTTTCGGCGGTGCTGGCGATTCCAATCATCCTGGCGGCCCTGGTCTGGCGGCGCTGGTCTGGCGGCCCGGCCGGCGCGGCGGTGTCCTCGGCGGGCCTTTTCCTGCTCAGCCTGCTGGCGGTCTGCGGCTGGCATTTTGCCCGGGTATGGCACCGGTTCGGCACGCCGCTGATCGGCAACTGGGACCCCCGGCTGCCCTTCGCGTGGTGGCAGGACCCGGGATGCCACACCGCCTCGTGGTATCAGCGTTTCGGCGAGGCCCTGGCCTGCCCGCTCTTCAGCAGCATCACCGGATTCGCCGACGGCCTCTACGCCACGCTCTGGGCAGACGGCTTGTGCAGCGGCTCCGCCCTGATGAACTTCCGTCCGCAGTGGAACTACGACCTGATGAACGCGGGCTGCCTGCTCTCGCTGCTCGCGACGGCGCTGCTCTTCGCTGGCGCACTAACCGCCCTGGCCCGGTTCATCCGCCGGCCAACCCCGGAGTGGTTCCTGTTGCTTGGATTGCTCTTCGCCTTTGCCGCCGGCATCGGGTTGATGAGCCTGCGCGTGGCTTCTCATGCGCAGGTGAAGGCCTTTTATGCCCTGCCCGCCTTGTTCCCCCTGTGCGCGGTGGCGGCCGTCGGCTGGGACTTCGTGGCCGGCTTGCGCCCGGTTCTCCGCGCCCTGCTCCGCGTCGGGCTCCTGGCCTGGGCCATTACGGTCTATTCGGCCTTTTGGATTCGGTCCGGAAACGCCTTTACCCACGCGGTGCGAGGCGTGAGCCTGGCGGATGACGGACGCCATGCCGAGGCGGCGGACGCCTTCTCCCGCGCGCTTGAGCTGGATGCTAACTCCCTGCGGGCGCGGGTTGGCCTGGCCGAGGCATGGCGCCGCCTGGGCCGCGGTCAGGAGGCGCATCAGCAGGCGGCGCTCGCCCTCCAGCGACATCCGCGCGAAGCCGCCGCCCACGCGCAGGCCGCCCTCTTGTTGAGCCTGGACCGCCGCTATCCCGAAGCCGTTGACCACCTGCGACAGGCTCTGGCCCAAGCGCCCGACCATCCCACTGCCGGCCAGCAACTCGCCGCTTGCCTGGCCTTCATGGGGCAGCACCAGCAAGTCATTGAAGCCTGCCGGCAAGGGCTGCGCGTTGATCCCTTCAACCCGACGCTGCATCATCTGCTGGCCAATGCCGCCGCCGAGACGGGCGACATGACAAACGCAGTCGCCCACCTGCGCTTCGCCCTGGCGCTCAAACCCCAGTGGCCCGAAGCCCGAAGCCTGCTGGCGCTGGCCCTGACCTCGCTCGGGAGGCAAGACGAGGCCGCCGCCCAATACGAGCAGGCCATCCGGGAAGCGCCGTCGGACCCCAACCTGCACTACCTCTACGCCGCGGCCCTGGCCTCGCATGGGAGCACGCGCGCGGCTGTGGATCGCTACCGCCAGGCGCTGGCATTGCGGCCGGACCTCATCGAAGCCCTCAACAACCTGGCGTGGATCCTCGCCGCCAACCCTGATGATGCCCTTCGCAATGGCGCGGAAGCCGTGCGCCTGGCCGAACGCGCCTGTGAACTGAGCCAGCACGCCGAACCAGTCCTGTTGGGCACGCTCGCCGCCGCCTACGCCGAAGCCGCCCGGTTCGACGACGCCGTCAAGACGGCTGAGAAAGCCCGCGACCTCGCGGCGAAGGCCGGGCTGAAGGACGTGGCGGAGAGAAACTCCCAACTGCTCGAACTCTATCGCGCCGGCAAACCCTATCACGACCCGTCCCCGCGCCCCCGCTAACCCGAACATTGCAGCCCCCCCCAGCCTTTCTTCGAGCGGACCTGTACCTCAAAACACTCCCCTCCCTTACCCCACAGCCCCACCCGAAGGGTTGGCAAAAGGTAAGCCGGTGCGTCGTTCGGGGCAGAGAGGGGAACGACCACCGGTTGGCAGTCGGTTTGCGGATGCATCCCGGAGGGATGCCAGAGATGTGGACGAAGATCGGCCCTCTTGGACTCCATGAGACGCGATTGGATGGCCGGCTCTGGCGCTTCCGGTGGTCGGCCCCTTTTGCCCTGGCCGACCACCGACTACCTTCTGTCAACCCTCCGGGTTGAGCATGACCGACCATCGGCTTACCTTCTGTCAACCCTCCGGGTTGAGCATGAGCATCCACCACCATCTGACAACCCTCCGGACTGGCTCGCTCCCCCGTGCCTCCTCCGCTGCTCCTCCGTTCTACCTCCGTTCTACCTCCGTTCCACCTCCCACCGCCGGTCGGAGGTAGAACGGAGGTAGAACGGGGGAGCAACGGAGGAGGCACGGGGTTGCTACGATGGCAACTGCCTGCCACTGCGGTGTTGGCAGCCATTTGCCAGGCTGCGGAGGACCGGGCCATAATCCGGCCGGCGGACAAGAATGTCCGCGCCGCGGGTTAGCCGGAGTTCGGTCTTGACCGCTGCGCACAGGCGGTTAAGGTCACAAGCCGTGAGCGCTGGCTTGATACTTGGAGCGGCTGGAGTTGCCTTGCGGGCAGCCGAAAGTCCGCCGCTTGTACCATGACGGCGCCCCGACCGAACCTATGCGCATACTGATCTTGCTTCTTCCGCTGCTGGCCGGGTGCGCTCACCCGCGGTCCCAATCCGACTCACATGATTTCAGCTCGCCGGGCATCGAGCGCTGCCTGCAATACTGGACCGCGAATTATTCGTCGCACCCGGTCAACCATTTCTACGTCTGCGCCACCGACCTGGACCAGGGCAATCTGGTCGAGGCCCTCGTGTATTGGCGGGAGGGTGGCCGATTGCTCGATTATGTGGAAGTGCCCCGGGGCGCCGAAGCCAAAGCCTGGCGCCTGCGGCCCAAAGTGGACCGGGAGTCGCTGGCGACCGACGAGAATGTCCGCAACAGCAATCATGTGGTGCCGCGCCGCGTCTGGCTCCGGTGGGTCAACCAATGCATTACCGACGGCAGGGAGTATGTCGTGCCGTTGAACCAGGCCCGGGAGGTCTTCCCCAAACCCAAGCCGCCGCCGAACCGGCGCGCATGGCCCTGACCGGCTTGCGGGGACACTCGCCCGCCCGTCTCCTCAGGAATCGGACCCGGTCGCCTCCGCATCCGCGCCCGGGGTCGCCTTGTCATGTAACCGGCTGCGGCGGAAGCTGTAGAAGAAGTAGATAACCAGGCCCGCGGCGAGCCAGTAGAGGAAGCGTTTCCAGGTCTTCTCGGGCAGCTCGCGCATCAGCCAGGCGCAGGTGGCCATCGCACCCAGCGGCACCCAGGGAACCCACGGCGTCCGAAACGGGCGCGGGCGGTCCGGGTCGGCGCGCCGCAATACCAGGATTCCCGCCGCGACCAGCACAAAGGCGAACAGGGTCCCGATGTTGCACAGCTCGACCACTTCGTTGATGTTGCTCACCCCCGCAAAGCCTGCCACCAGCACGCCCGTCAGGATCGTGGTCACATAGGGGGTGCGGAACCGCGGATGCACCTTGGCGGCCCAGTTGGGCAGCAGCCGGTCGCGCGCCATTGAAAAGAGAATGCGCGGCTGCCCAAGTTGAAAGACGAACAGCACGGAGGTCGTGGCGACGACGGCGCCAAAGGCCACAATCCCGGCGGCCCAATTGATGCCCCGCGCGGCAAAAGCCGTCGCCAGGGGCTCGGCGGTGCCGAGTTGCCCGGCCTTGACCATGCCGGTCAACACCGCCGCCACCGCGATGTAAAGCACCGTGCACACCACCAGGCTCGCCAGGATGCCGATCGGCATGTTGCGCTGCGGATCGCGGGTTTCCTCGGCGACCGTCGAGACCGCATCGAACCCGATGTAGGCGAAAAAGATGATCGCCGCGCCCATGGAGATGCCCTGGAAACCGTGCGGGGCGAACGGCGACCAGTTGGCCGGCTGCACATAGAACGCCCCCACTACGAGGAAAAAGACAATGATCGCCAGCTTCACGGCGACCATGGCGGCGTTGAACCACGCGCTCTCGCGAATACCCAGCACCAGGATGATGGTCAGCAGCATCACGATCATGAACGCGGGCATGTTGAACACCAGGTGCAGGCCCGCCACCTGCGGCGCGGTCGTCCACGCCGCCGCGGCGAGCTGCACGTCCGGCGCCAGCCCGCTCAGATCCGCCTGCGCCGCCTGCAGTTCCGCCACCTGGCGCGCCGCCTGCAGCGCGGAGCGGTAATCCACCCCCAGCCAGCAGGGCCAGTCCAGGTTCAACCCGCGCAGCAGTTGCTGGAAATAGCCCGACCAGGAAATGGCCACCGCGACGTTGCCCACCGCGTACTCCAGGATCAAATCCCAGCCGATGATCCAGGCAACCAACTCGCCCAGGGTCGCATAAGCGTAAGTGTAGGCCGACCCCGCCGTCGGCACCATGGCCGCAAACTCGGCATAGCAGAACCCCGCCAGCGCGCACGCCACCGCCACCAGCACGAATGACACGATGATCGCCGGTCCCGCGCCGACATGATCGGGACCGCCGGCAACCGCGGTGCCGATGCTGGAGAAAATCCCCGCGCCGACCGCCGCGCCCACGCCCAAAGCCGTGAGCTGCACCGGCCCAAGCACGCGCTTGAGCTGGTGTTGGGGGACAACCGTCTCGCCGACCAACTGGTCCAGCGACTTGCGGCGAAAGAACCTGGCAATGGACATGCGCGCTTAAAGCGGCCGGATGGCGGCCAATATCCCGCAGAGCAGATTTCACAACCGCCCGCCGCGCAAGCCAAAAATCCGGCCTTTCAAGTGCCCGGCCCGCGGGCTAGGCTTGGCCCATGAGCGCTCAGGCCGCCAACCGCCGACAGTTTGCCAGTGATAACTACGCCGGGATTTGCCCCGAGGCGTTCGCGGCGATGGCCGAGGCCAACCAGGGCCACGAGGTCAGCTACGGTGAGGACACGTGGACCGCCAGGGCGTCCGACCTGATTCGTGAGGTGTTCGAAACCCGTTGCGAGGTGTTCTTCGTGTTCAACGGCACGTCGGCCAATTCGCTCTCGCTCGCCTCGCTTTGCCAATCCTACCACAGCATTCTCTGCCACGAGCAGGCGCACGTGGAGACCTCCGAGTGCGGCGCGCCGGAGTTCTTCGCCAACGGCACCAAGGTCCTGCTGCTGCCGGGCGCGGACGGCAAGCTTGCCCCCGCGGGCATCGAGCGCGCCGTGCATCAGCGGACCGACATTCATTATCCCAAACCGCGCGTGGTGAGCCTGACGCAGGCGACGGAGCTGGGCACGGTATATTCGCTGGACGAGTTGCGGGCGATCAGCGAGGCGGCGCGGCGCTGCCATTTGCGCGTGCACATGGACGGTGCGCGCTTTGCCAATGCGGTCGCCGCTCTCGGCGTCGCCCCGCGGGAAATAACCTGGGAAGCGGGCGTGGACGTGCTGTGCTTCGGCGGTTCCAAGAACGGAATTGCGCTGGGCGAGGCGGTGGTGTTCTTCAATCTCGAACTGGCGCGTGAGTTTGACTACCGCTGCAAGCAAGGGGGCCAGCTCGCTTCCAAAATGCGCTTCCTCTCGGCGCCCTGGGTCGGGATGCTGCAGGACGGCGCGTGGCTGCGCTATGCCCAACACGCCAATGCCATGGCCCGGCGGCTGGAGGCGGCGATTCGCCCCTTGCCGCGCGTCGAGATTGCGCACCCGGTCCAAACCAACACGGTCTTCGCCCGCCTGCCGGATGAGGTGATCCGCGGAATGTATCAGCGCGGCTGGAAGTTCTACACGCACGTCAGCCCGGACAGCGCACGGCTCATGACCAGTTGGGACACGACGCCCGGGGACGTGGATGCGTTCGCGGCGGATTTGGCCGCACTCACTGCCGAGCATGGCGGGCAAGAGCGTTAATGGAGAGTGCATGATGAAAGGGCGCGTTTTCTTCCCCCTCGCCCCGACCCTCTCCCTCAGGGAGAGGGAGAAGCCTCAGCAGCGCGCTGACGAAACTGGCGCGTCAAGTATGTTGGAGAGACGGGGTGCGGGGCACCCTTTCCATGAACCGGGGGAACATCCAACATCCAACATCGAACGCCCAACATCCAATAGCGGCCCAAAGCTCGGCCGTTGGACGTTCGATGTTGGATGTTGGATGTTGGATGTTCCCTCACGGTGGTTCAGGGGTTCAAAGCGCGAAAGGTTCTGTTCGCCGAATTCTCTCCCCGAGGGAGAGGGTCGGGGTGAGGGGGAACAGGGCCTACGATCGGGCACGCGCGCCGAAGCCGCGAAACACCTCTGCCACTGCGCCAGTCTGGCCTGTTTCGCCGCCCTTCTCTCGCTGACAGCCTCAGCAGCGCCGTCGGGTTTGGACGAGGTGCCTTATGCTGTGGCCAAGGAGCCTTGGGAGGAGGGACTCGGGAACCACCGCGCGGTGGTGCGCGTCGAGCAGAAGGCCGACGCGGCGCTGGTGAAGATTCCCTGGCGGCGGCGCGACCGTGATCCCGAGCGCAAACAGATCATCGTGGTGGACAGCGCGACCAGCCAGCGCGTCACCAACGTGGCGCGCGTGCGCCTCGACCGGTTCGAGGGCGTGCTCGCATTCCAGCCGCAAACCGTGCCGGGCGAGTATTTCGTCTATTACCTGCCGTTCAAGCCGCAGCCCGGGTATGGCAACTACAACTATGACTACCTCCCGCCGCAGGACACTGCCGCGCCTGAGTGGAAGGCGCGTCTGCCGCAAGACATCGCCGCACTCCCGCAGGCCACCGTGGTCCGGCTGGAGGCCCGGAAGGATTTCGACAGCTTCTACCCAATGGAAGTCGTCGCCACGCACGAGGAGACCCAGGGGTTGCTCGATCGCAGCCCGGCGGCGTATCTGCTGTTCCCCGAGGACCGGCGCTTCCCTATTCGCATGACGGACGAGCTGCCGCTGCGCTGGGTGAAATCCGGTCCCGCCAAGGAATTCCGCGGCGAGGCGCAACGGAATGAGTTCTACGTCTTTCAGATCGGCGTCTGGGCCGCGCGGACGAACCTGGCGGGGCTGGAGGTGGTGTTCGAGGGCGAGATGGCAGGGTGGCTGCGCTGCTTTAACACAGGCGGCACGAACTGGGACTGCAAGCCCTTTCGCAAGACGCTCGATGTCCCGCAGGGCAAGGTGCAGGCGCTCTGGATCGGCGTGGACGTGCCGCCGGGTGCCAGGCCGGGCGAGCACCGGGCGGAGGTGACAATCCGCCCGAAGCAAGCCCCGCCGGCGACTGTCCAGCTAAACCTCAAGGTGCTGCCGGAGGAACTGGCCGACCGCGGGGACGGCGACCTCTGGCGGCTGGCGCGGTTGCGGTGGCTGGACTCAACGCTGGGCGCGACCCTGTGGCCCCCAAACCGCGACCCGGCCTGGCAGCCACATCCCAACGAGGACAAGCGTGTTCGCACCTCCAGCCATGTCATCGAGGTTCGGAATAACGAGGCCTTCCCCGCCAGCATCCTCGCCTGCGGGCGTGAGCTGCTGTCCCGCCCGATGCGCCTGACCGCGGTTCTGAACCAGGGAACGGCGGCACTGGCAACGAATCGGACGCTCCTCAACTCCTTCCTGAGTGCGTCAGTAAATGGTGAGCAGGCAACTCGTTGGATGGCTGATACGCGCCTTGGGTGTCCGGATGGCTCGGACGACAACTCGGTGCGCTGTGAATCCACCGCCGAAGCCGACGGACACATTCGGAGCCGATTCGTCGTTAAGCCAGGCGTTCATCGCACGAACCAGGCGTATGAAGATCTGGGTCTTGAAATCCCGCTCCGCCCTGACATTGCCGCCTGCTTCATGGGCCTCGGCCTTTCCGCGGGCAAGACGCCGACCAATTACACCTGGCGCTGGACGGGGCCCTACAACAGCTTCTGGGTCGGCAACGCCCGCGCCGGCCTGCACGTCAAGCTGCTCGGCAGCACGTACGAAGGCCCCATGCAGAACCTCTATCACCCCAAGCCCCCGCCGAGCTGGTTCAACGGCGGCAAGGGCGGCGTCACCCTGACCAACGGGCCGGACGGCGAGGTGTTGGTCCGGGTCTTCACCGGTCCCTTCGAGCTAAAGGCGGGCGAAGAACGCGCCTTCGACTTCGCCCTGCTCGTCACGCCCGTAAAGCCGCTCGACCCAGCAGCTCATTTCCGCGAGCGCTACTGGCACAGCACGGCCCCGGCGCCCGATGGGATCAACGTCATCAACGTCCACCATGCCACTGCGCCCAACCCGTTCATTAACTATCCCTTCCTCGCCGTGGACAAGCTGCGCCAGTTCTGCCGCACGAACCAGGCGGCCGGGCGCAAGGTGAAGATCTACTACACCGTCCGCGAGTTGACCTCCCATCTGCCCGAGCTATGGGCCTTGCGCAGCCTGGGCGACGAAGTGCTCGCGGGCGGCCCCGGGGGCGGGTATCCGTGGCTGCGCGAGCATCTGGGCGCCGGCTACACCACGGCCTGGTACACCGCGGTAGAGGGCGGCGAGGTGGACGCCGCCATTCTCACCAGCGGCGCCTCGCGCTGGTACAACTTCTACGTCGAGGGCCTCAACTGGCTCGCGCGCAACGTGCCCATTGACGGCCTTTACCTGGACGACGTCGCCTACGACCGCACCATTCTCAAGCGCATGCGCAAGGTGCTCGACCGCGCGCGGCCCGGCTGCCTCATTGACCTGCACTCCAACACGCTCTTCTCCATGGGACCGGCCAACCAATACACCGAGTTCTTCCCTTACGTGGACCGGCTTTGGTTCGGCGAGGGGTTCAAGTATGACGCCATGTCGCCCGAGCAATGGCTGGTGGAGTGCAGCGGCATCCCCTTCGGGCTGATGGGCGACATGCTCGAAGGCGGCGGCAACCCCTGGCGCGGCATGCTCTTCGGCATGACCCTGCGCCTGCCCTGGCCGGGCTTTGGCCCGCGCGCGATCTGGAAGGTCTGGGACGACTTTGGCATCGGCGAGGCCCGCATGCTCGGGTGGTGGGACGCCGGCTGCCCCGTCCGCACCGGCCGCGACGACGTGCTGGCGACGGCTTACGTCAAGCCGGGCAGGACGCTCATCGCCCTGGCCAGTTGGGCGCCGGGCAAGTCCGAGGTGCGCCTTAAGTGTGACTGGCAAGCCCTCGAACTCGACGCCAGCAAAGCCCGCCTCGTCGCGCCGGAAATACCCGACTTCCAGCCCGCGCGCGAATGGCGCCTGGACGAGCCGATCCCCGTCGAGCCCAAACGCGGCTGGCTCATCTACCTGGCCGAGCCGCAGTCCCCGCCGTCCACGCCCCCACGCTGACCAACCCGAAAGGAGCCGAAGGCTCAACTCGCGCGGCGTTGACCCGCTCGATTCCGAACGATTTTGCGCGGCTCTGAACTGGGGTCTGGACAAGCCGCAGAGGGGGCTTAATATATTTCTCGATTTTGTGTTTGCATCTCTTGAAGACATTGCTAGAAGTATTGCCATTGGGCTTGGTTTTCGGGTGTGATCGGTTGTTTTTTGAACGAGTTCCGCTTGGGCGCTTCTATTCCTCACGACCAAACTCGCGGAGTCACAGGCAGATCGTGTCGGAATGAATGTACCCATTTTCTTAGCGGCAGCAGGCGTCAGGGCAAATGAAGTGGAATTGCTCTATGTGTGGCGTCAGGCCACACCCGAAGGCAAGGCTGTTATCTATTGTCTCCTCGTTCTGTCCATCATCTCCTGGTCGGTCATGATCGCCAAGGTGGTGCAGATGCGCCGGGCCAAGAAGCTCAACCAGTATTTCAACGCCGAATACCGAACGCAGAAGGGCGTCCTGGATCTCTTTGACCGCCGGGTCCAGGCGGAGGGTTGCCCCCTCTTCACGGTTTATCAAGCCGGCAGCCTCGAGCTGGATGCGCGGCTGAAGACCCCGGACGGTAGCGGCCGCAAGAAATTCGTGTCGCTCAAAGGCATGGAACACGTCAAACGCACGCTGGAGAACACCGTGGCGCAGGAATCGCTGAAGCTTGAGATGGGGCTGATTCTTCTGGCGATCGCCGTGAGCGGCGCGCCCTTCCTGGGGCTGCTGGGCACGGTGTGGGGCGTCATGAGCACGTTCGGCCACATCGCGCAGCAGGGCGTGGCGACCATGGCCGCCATGGCGCCGGGCGTGGCGGCGGCGCTGATCACCACCGTAGCCGGGTTGCTGGTGGCGATTCCCTCCATGTTCGCCTACAACTGGCTGGTGCATAACCTGCGCGTGTTCACCGTCGAACTGGACAACTTCGCGCAGGAGCTGGTGTCGAAGATGGAGACGGAATACCTCGAGGAGGATTAAAGCGACCGGAGGCTGACGATGCGCCGCTTCTCACAACGCAGTTCGCTGGTGACGCTCAGCGAGATCAACATCACGCCGCTGCTGGACCTGGCGTTCGTGCTGCTGATTATCTTCGTCATCACCACGCCGCTGCTGGAGAAGGGGCTGGAGTTGAAGCTGCCGAAGACCGAGGGCCAGGCCGACAAGCCCGTTCGGAAGGAAGATGTTCAGACCGTGGAAATCACCGCCCAGGGAGTCTACGCCCTGAAAGGACGCCCCTTAAGGCTGGACCTGTTGATCCGGGAGCTGGTCGCCGATTTCCGGCTCAACCCGAACCTGGTGGTCTATATCCGGGCGGACGAGAACAGCCGGACCAGGGAATTAGCCGCGTTGATTAGCGGATGCCAGCAGAACGGAATCACTCGCTACTCGCTGCGAACCCAACCGCCGGAGCGCCGATGAGCCGCCTCTACAAGAAGTGTTTTGCCGCTTCGAGCTGTCTGCATGGGCTGCTGGCGCTGGTCTTGCTGGTCTGCCCGGCGTTCGTGTCGTCCAAGTCCAAGACGAGCGAGGTGCAGCCCATCACCTTCTTTCCGGACATCCTGATTGACGGGCCGTTTTCCAACCCCGGCGGTTCCCCCGGCAGACTTCCGCCGCCGCCTGCCCCCGCCCCGCCAGTGGTGCCGCCGCCGCCGGCCCCACGCCCGCAGCCGGCGCCACAACCCAGGGAAGAAGTCGCGCCTCCAAAGGAGGAGAGTGAATCTTTGGAAGTGAGCAAGGAACCCACCCGCAAGAAGCCCCAGGTCAGCCTGGTCCCGGTGGTCAGAAAATCCAAAACGAAGGCCCCCTCGAAAGACACTGCCAGCGACGACAGCCGGGAACGCCAATGGCTTGAGGCCAGGCAGCGGCTGGCGAACCAGGTGGGCCGCGCGGCGAGCAACATCCGATCCGGCACGGGCGCCGCCACGGCGGTTGAGGAAGGCTTCGGCTCCGGCAGCGGCCCCTCCTACGCCAGTTACACCTCCTGGGTGTGGAGCTATTTTGACCGCGCCTGGGTCAGACCGCAGGATGGGTCGCTGGAAGATGCCACGGTCCTAGCCAGGGTGACGATTGCCCGGGACGGGACGGTCATCGCCAAACGAATTATCAAGCCATCCGGCGATGCCGCGGTGGACGCCTCCGTGCAGCGGACATTGGACCGAGTCAACAGCGTCGAGCGGCCTTTCCCCGAAGGCTCCAAAGACAAAGAACGCACCTACAACATACCTTTCAATATGAAATCGAAACGAGGCACAGCATGAAACGCACACTCTTCCTCTCTCTGCTCTCCACTTTATTGGCCACCACCGCCGCCTTCCCACAAGAGACACTGCCGCCGATCACAGGCTACTTCGAGCCCGGCAACACGAAGCCCGTCTGGGTCGCGGTGAGCGGTCTCACCGGCGAGGCGGCCTCGACGCTGCAGTTCGACCTGTATGTCCAGGGCTTTGCGTTTACCAACGCCGAGTCGGCGCAGTACCTGATTACGGGCAGCAACAACGGCAACCTGGAAGCCCGGGCCACCGACCCGCACAACAAGAATACGCTCGTCGCCAAGGCTTACTCGGGCGCCTCGTTGCGGCGGCAGGTGCACGCGTTCGCGGATGATTTCGTGCAGGCGCTGGGGCGCAAGGGCATTGCGCAAACCAAGATCGCCTTCAAGGCCGAGTCCCGCCCGCACAGCGAGGTTTACATCGCTGACTTCGACGGGCACAACGCACAGGCGGTGACGAAGGACGGCAGCATGGTGGCGGCCCCATGCTGGGTGCCGGGACACATGGCTCTCTACTACGTCTCCTACAAGTTCAACCACACGGACATCTTCTACCATGATCTGTCGTCCGGCGCGCGGCGGGCGTTTGCCCGGTTTGGCGGGTCGAACATGAGCCCGGCGGCCTCGCCCGGCGGCAGCCAGGTGGCGATGATCTTGAGCAAGGACGGCTGGACCGACCTGTATGTCGGCAGCGCCAGCGGCGGCGAACCGAAGCGGCTGACCCGCTCGGCGCAGGACGAGTCGTCGCCCTGCTGGTCGCCGGACGCCAAATGGATTTGTTTCGCGGCAAAGGAGAGAGAGCGCCGGTCACTGTGCAAGGTATCGCCCGCGGGCGGAGCCTTGCAGCCTCTCGGCACCAGCGGGATGCCCAGCCCGACGGAGCCGGATTGGTCGCCGGACGGTCAGTGGATCGCGTTCACAACGCAATACCGGTCGGGCTTTCAGATCTGCGTCGTGCCGGCCAACGGCGGCACCGCCGTGGCGCTGGTCGAAGGCGAAGATCCATCGTGGGCGCCAAACTCCCGGACGCTGGCATTTTGCCGCCGGAGGGGGGGCGGGAATTACGTGCTCTCCCTGCTTGACGTGCCGACGAAACAGGTTAAAGATGTTTCCCGAGTTTCGGGAATAAGCTCGCAGTCACAACCCAGTTGGGCCAAGTAGGCCCGTATGAAAGACAGGAAAAGATGAAACTGAACAAGTTTGTAGGTCTATTGGTGATCGGATTGGTGCTCACGATTGCAGCCTCCGGCTGCCGCAAGAAACCCGTCAACACAACCCTGCTGCCAGGATCGAGAGCCGGCAGGGTCGCGGATGATTCCATGGGCGGCCTGAAAGATGGCGATCGCCTCGACCTCGGGGCGAATGCCTTCGGCAAGACCGGCGAGGGCATTGCCTTTGGCGCGGCCGGCGAGCATCAAGGCTGGCTGGAAGACGCGCAAACCCTCAAGACCGAAACAGTCTATTTCGACTTCGACAGCTCGGCTATCAGGAGCAGCGAGAGACCCAAGGTTAGCGCCGTGGCCGACTATCTGAAGGCCAACGCCGCCAAAGCGGTGCGGGTGGAGGGCAACTGCGACGAGCGCGGCACGGAAGAATACAACCGCGCCCTGGGCGAGCGCCGCGCGCTGGCGGTGCGCGAGGAACTTGTCCGCCTTGGCATCGCGCCAACGCGCGTTGACACCATCAGCTACGGCAAAGACAAGCCGCTGGATCCGGGCCACAACGAGTCCGCCTGGAGAGTCAACCGGCGGGATGATTTCATCGTCCTGACCGCGCCGGGCCAGTAAGCCGGCGACGTGCCCAAAGCGCCGGAGGGCCGGCGCGCTCCAGGATTTGGCGGCAGCGGGAGCGATCTCTTCACGAGGTCGGCTTTTTCCGGAGGCATTCCGGCGTTGGGAATGGCGCGTTTGCCGCTTTACTATTCCCCGGGACAGGCTTAGGCTACTTCAGTAGTGTTTGCTAAGATATGAATGTAATGTTTGCAGGAATGCTCGGCGGCTGGGAAATCGTCCTGATACTGGCCGTTGTGCTCATTTTATTCGGGGCCAAGAAGCTGCCGGAGCTGGCCAAGGGTCTGGGCACGGGCATCAAGGAATTCAAGAAGGCGACCCGCGAGGTCACCGACGAGATTTCCAGCGCGATGGATGATACCTCGCCGCCGCCGTCCAACCGCCTGCCCGCCAGCACCACCTCAACGCAGCCCGAGGCGCCGCAGTCCAACACTCCCTCTTCCACCTCTGGCACCAAGGCCTGAGTCGCTGAGCGGTTCCAGCTATGGCGGAAGACCCCGAGGCGGAACGCCTGGACGCACCAGAGGAAGAGGAAGGCGGCCCGGTAAAGTCGTTTCTCGAGCACCTGGAAGACCTGCGCTGGGTGCTCATCAAGAGCGTGGCTGCCCTGGGCGTGGCCATCCTCCTCTGTTTGATTGCCGGCAACTACGTCGTCAACATCCTCAAATACCCGCTCACCAGGACAACGCATGCCTATCCCGGCACCAACCAGGTGGTGACGGCCTTCCTCGGCACGAACCGGCTGGGGGTGTTCCTGCTCAGCCCGGAGCAGCAGGAATCGCTGGCACTGGGCAGCAACCGCTTTGTCGCTGTGCGCGTTGCCCCGGCCCTCGTGGGCACCAACCGGGTGCTCGGGTGGCAGGTGGATGACAATCCCGCCCTGGCCGAGCGGGCGCAGGGCATCCACGTTGACCTGATCAACCTCAGCCCGGCCAGCGGGTTCTTTGTCGCCTTCCAGGTCGCCCTTTACGGCGGCATGGTGTTAGCCTCGCCGTTCATCTTCTACTTTGTCGCCGCGTTTGTCTTTCCGGCCCTCAAGATGAAGGAGAAGAAGTATGTCTATCACGGGCTGGCCTATGGGCTGGGCCTGTTCCTCATCGGCGTCGCGTTCTGTTATTTCATGCTCATGCCGCTGGCGCTGGCCGCCTCGCAGAAATATTCCCAATGGCTCGGCTTCACCGCCTTCCAATGGAAGGCCGACGAATACATCAGCTTTGTCTGCAAGTTCATGCTCGGCATGGGGCTGGGCTTCGAGATGCCAGTGATCATCCTCACGCTGGTCAAGATCGGCATTCTCAATTACTCGATCCTGTCCAAGGCCCGCAAATACATGGTGGTCATCAACCTCTTCCTGGGCGCCGTTCTGACGACGCCCGAGGTGATCACTCAGGTCATCATGTTCCTGCCCCTGCAAGGGCTGTTCGAGGTCTGCATCTGGATCGCCTGGTATTGGGAACGGCAGGAAAAGAAGCGCGCGGCGCTACAGGGCGCGGGCGAAGCGGTGCCGGAAACCTGAAAGGCGATCTCGCGCCGCATGGGGCGTGGACGGCGGCCGGGAGGTCCTGGAGGGGCCTTGTCATCGCTCGCGCCAGGGGGATGAAGGAGTTAAGGTGGAGGCGGGCGCAAGGCGGCGCCGTGAAATCTTACCATGTGGAAATGCAGGCGTTTGGGATCAACCGGATGGCCGCAGACCTTGCAGGGCACGGCGCCGGATGATTGGGCGACGGGCTGCGCCAGCAGCGGCTCGTGTTTTCGCTTGCGGCTGCTCCGGGCTTTGCGGCCCTTCTTGCCTCGCGGCCCCTTGCGACCTGGCGGTCGCGGGCCCCGGCCGTCCGCCCCGGCAGCGGAGCCACTCGGCTCACTGATCAGCATATCTTGCCTTCAACATCGCCGCGAACCGGGCCGCCTTTTCTTTGCGGCGCTTCTTGGCGCTGGGCTTCTCAAAACGCCGACGCATTCGGAACTGCTGCAAGGTCTGCTCGCGGTCCAGCTTCTTCTTAAGCCGGCGAATGGCCTTCTCTACCGGTTCGCCTTTCTTCAGTCTAATTTCGGTCATAATCAACAATCATTCCACCGCCTGCGTCCGCCGGGCGCCAAATCCTGATGAATACCATTACCCGAAGGTCCGCAGCGCCCGAAACCTAGCAAGTTCCCCGCCCGATGCCTAGCTCAAACTGCGGCCCCCCGCGCCCGCGGTCGGGCGGGGTTGACAAGCCCCGGAACAACAGCGCATACTAAGGCCAAGATGGCAGCGCGGCAAACCGAGTTTGCACTGGCAGTGCCGGTATGCGCGTGGTGCAAACCACGCGATTCCGGGGCCGCTCCCGCGTTGCTGTCCCACGGCATCTGCCCGCGTCATCTTCGCAAGATCAAGCATGATTTGCATCACGCCTCCGGCGCGGCGCCGCGGAGCTCCTCCTCTCGTCGAGGCCGTCGGCAAAGTCAAACCGAGATCGAACGCGAGACCGAGTTCGTGCTGCTGCCCGGCTAACCTCCTTGACGCGCCCCCGGCGGCGGCAGGCGTGAGAAATCGCGCTTGTCTTCAAGGTCAAGGTCGCTTATCTATCTGTGGGCTGCGAACCAATGAATAGGACCTTAGTCGTTGTACCGACCTATAACGAGCGAGAGAACCTGCTCCCGCTGGCGCAACGGCTGCTCGCTCTCCCGGTTCCGGTGGACCTGCTGGTGGTGGACGACAATTCGCCCGACGGCACCGGCAAACTCGCCGATGAACTGGCGGCCAAACACCCGTCCATTCACGTCCTGCATCGCACCGAGAAGAGCGGCCTGGGCCGGGCCTACATCGCCGGCTTCAAATGGGCGCTCGAGCGCGGCTACGAGTTCGTCTTCGAGTTGGACGGCGACTTTTCCCATAACCCGGACGACATCCCCGCCTTCCTCGAGGCGGCAAAGAATGCCGACCTGGTCCTGGGTTCGCGCTACATGAACGGCATCCGCATCATCAACTGGCCTTTGAGCCGTCTCATGCTGAGCAAGTGCGCGGCCAAATACGTCCAGATCATCACCGGCATGCCCATCACGGACCCGACCGGCGGCTACAAGTGTTTCCGGCGCCGCGCGCTCGAGGCCAGCAGGCTCGACGAGATCCATTCCAACGGCTACAGCTTCCAAATCGAGATGACCCACAAGCTTTGGCGCCAGGGGCTGCGCGTCGTCGAGGTTCCCATCATTTTCACCGAGCGGTTCCACGGCCATTCCAAGATGTCCGGCCATATCATCAGCGAGGCCCTCATCATGGTCTGGCGGCTGTTGCTTCAAAACAAGTTCCGCCGCCGGCCCGCCCCGCAACCCCCGAAATAGCTGCTCTCCAGGCACGCCCCTTGTCCCTGGCCTCCCGCGCCGGGTTAGTTGCCAAAGCCGCCCGGCGGAGCGATAGTCCCCTCGTGAAAGCTACCTCCATGTTTACGGCGCCATTGCTGGCGATCGCCTGGCTGGCCGCCTTTGCCCTCTTTACCGCCCCCGCCGCGGAGACGCCCAAAGCCGGAGACACAGTACCGCGCTTCGAGGGAAAGGACTCGCAGGGCAAGCCCTGGAAACTGGCCGATGTTCTCGGCAAGAAAGTGGTGCTGCTCTACTTCTATCCCAAGGACGACACGCCCGGTTGCACCAGGGAAGCCTGCGGCTTTCGCGACCGCATGGCCGAACTGCGGAAGAACAACGTCGAGGTCATCGGCGTGAGCTTTGACTCGGCCGCGAGCCACCTGAAGTTCGCTGAAAAGCACAAGCTGAACTTCACGCTGCTGGCGGACACCGATGGAAAGATCGCAGACGCCTACGGCGTCAGAATGGCCGGCCGCAACATGGCGCGGCGGACCAGCTTCCTGATCGGCCTGGACGGCAAGATCGCGCATGTAACTGACGTTCCGAGCGCCGATACCCATTTGAGCGGGATGAAGGAGGCCGTGGCCAGGCTCAAGTGACGCGCAACCCTCACCCACGGTGTAGCATTGACCCCTCCCGACCCCATCTCCCAACCACGGCCATGCCCCCCGCCAGGGATGGGCAGGCCCGCCGTCCGCTCCCCGTCCCGCTACCGTAGTACCTCTAACCCGGGGTTAGAGGTACTACGGTAGCGGGACGGGGGGCGGACGATGAGCGGAGGGTGGGGCGGGGGGGCGGAGAATGGGCGGAAGTGCCGTGCGGACGGTCGGTTGCCCCGGTTCGGGGCGCAGGGGCGCGGTTAGGTTCCCGGCGGGGCCTGGCTGGGTGGGGCTGGGGGAAGGCGTCCGGGCCCAGGAGTCCAGGCCACAACCCGCTTTCGAGGCGCCGGGAACCGTTGCCGCAGGCCCCCCAAGCCTTGGGAAGTTGCCAGAAACCGAGATGCGCCCGAGCTCACATTGGCTCGTGTCTCCTTGCTTGCAGCCGGGATGCCCGGAGGGTATATGTTACTTCCGGGCTGTGGCGGAAAACCAGCCTGGCTAAATAAAAACCGCATGCATTCCAACATCGAGTTAGCGAGCTTCGCCGCGCGTCTGCGCCGGGCAATCGTCCGCGGCCAGGGAGCGCCGGAGTGGGGAGGGGGAGTTGTTCCCGCGTTCGATCACCTCGCACTCGAGCTCTTCGCCCTCCAGTTCGAGCACAATGCTCCCTATCGCCGGTTCTGCGAAGCCCGCCGGGCACGGCCCGACACGGTAGCGGACTGGACAGGGATCCCAGCCGTTCCAACCTCGGCTTTCAAAGCGTGGCAGCTTTCGTGTCTGCCGGTCGAAGCGCGGATAGCAGTATTCCATTCCAGCGGCACGACCGGGCAGGCGCCGAGCCGGCATTTTCATAATGCAGCCTCCCTGGCGCTCTATGAGGCGTCGCTCCTGGCGTGGTTTAAAGCTCATTTGCCCTCCGCTGTTGGCCCTTGCTCATTGGTTGTCCTCACACCGCCGCCCGCCCGGGCTCCGCATTCCTCGCTGGTCCACATGTTCGAGACGCTTCGCCGCGCCTTGAGTTTCGCCGACGCGCCTTTCGTTGGGCAGGTGGCTGAGGATGGCGGCTGGTCACTGGACGTGGACGCCGCGCTTGAACTCATGCGGAAGGCGATAGCCGGCGCCCAACCCGTGCTCCTGCTGGGCACCGCGTTTTCCTTTGTGCATCTGCTGGATCATCTCGCCGACCGGGGCCGGCGCTTTGAGCTTCCAGCCGGCTCGTGCGCGATGGAAACCGGCGGTTACAAGGGCCGCTCGCGCGCGCTGCCCAAAGCCGCGCTGCACGCGCTGATTTCAGAGCGTTTCGGCATTCAGCCTGACCGCATCATCTGCGAATACGGCATGAGCGAATTGAGCTCCCAGGCGTATGACCGTGTGATCCCCCCCCCACGCACCGCGCTCGGCATTCCAGATTTCACGCAATCCGCCGCGCGCGTCTTTCGCTTTCCTCCCTGGGCGCGGGTGCAGATCATTTCGCCCGAAACCGGCGCCGAAGCGGGTGCGGGTGAAACCGGGTTGATCCGTGTGTTTGATCTAGCCAATGCTTACTCGGTGCTTGCCGTTCAGACCGAGGACCTGGGCATTCGCCGCGGCGATGGCTTCGAGCTGGCGGGCCGGGCGGCTTTGGCCGAGCCGCGCGGCTGTTCACTGATGGCGGTCTAGGATGTCTCGATGAACACCCGGGAACACGCGCAACACCGAACCCGCACCCTGTGGCTGACGGGTGTGCTGCACGCGTTTACGCACCTCTACCAGGCCGTATTGCTGCCGCTCTACCTGCTGATCCAGAAGGATCTCCAGCTTGCCAGCATTGGCCAGGTGACCCTGCTGATGACGGTGATGATGGCGGCCTGTTTTGCGCCGAGCTATCCCGCCGGCGTCCTGGCCGATCGCATGAGTCGCAAGAAGCTGCTGGGCCTCGGGCTGGCCCTCAACGGCGCGGCGTTTGCGGGGCTGGGGCTGGCGCCGAATTATGCCTGGGCGCTGGTCGCCGTGGTCGCGGCCGGCATCGGCAGCAGTTGTTATCATCCCGCGGCGACGGCCATGGTCACGCGCCTGTGCCCAGGCCGGACCGGCAAGGCGCTGGGCCTGGTCGGCATCGGGGCGGGCGCGGGCTTTTTCGTGGGGCCGCTTTATGCCGGCTGGCGGGCGGAGATGCTCGAGCCGATGCTGGGGCCGGCCGCCTGGCGTCGGCCGGTGCTCGAGCTGGGCCTCCTGGGCATTGTGGCCGCCGCGTTATTCTATTGGCTGGCCGATGAGGAACGGTCCGCGCCGGCGGCCGAGCGCAAGGCGGTGCCGCCCGGCCGGATGTTTGCCACGCCCGCCCTGTGGTTCTTCTTCCTCGCCTATTGCCTGGCCTTCAGCATCCGCGATTTCGCCGGGGCGAGCATGGGCAGCCTCAGTTCGCTCTTCCTGCAAAAGGCGCGCGACTACAGCCCGCAGTGGACGGGCCTGGCCCTGAGCGTCATCTTTATCGCCTCCACGGTCAGCAACCCGCTCTTCGGCCACCTGAGCGACAGCGGCCGGAAGCGATGGATTGCGTTGGTGCTGGTCGTCGCCGCTGCGTTGGTGGCCCTCTTTCCGCACGTGCCGCCGGCCTGGACCCTGCCGGTGCTGGTCGTTTACGGGTTCTTCTTCCTGGCCAGCTACCCCATGACCGAGGCGGCGCTCATGGAGGCGGTGCCGGATGCCGTGCGCGGGCGGGTGTTTGGCGTGTTCGTCATGGCTGGGGGCGTGATCGGCAACCTCTCCCATTGGATGGTCGGGGCCAAGGTAAGGCACCTCGGCGAGGCGGCCCATTCCGTCAACGCCTACTTCCCTGTCTATGCCACCGTGGCTGTCCTGATCCTGGCCTCCCTCTCCGGGCTGCTGTGCCTCGGGCCGATCCGGCGTCGCGAAGGGCCGCTGCCGCCGGAGACGAAACGTGAGGCTTCAATGCCGCTGCTCACATGAACCTGCCAAATTACTTCCTGGCCGACCTGCCGCCCGGCGCGGAGCTAAGCGCTGCGATGATTGCCGAAGCCTGCCAAACGCTGAAACGCAACCGCGAACGCTACCTGGCCCATCGGCCCACCGGAAGCCTGATTGAGCTTATGAGCAAGGTGGCGCGGAGTTGGCTGGAGCCGGATGATCCGTTCCGCCAACTCGCCCTCGAACAAGGGCCGGCGGCAACCGGTTTCTCGCGCGCCACCCTGGCCCGCGGCCTGGATGCCTTCTTCAACTCCCTGACCCCCGAGCACTTTCACGCGCTGCTCGAACAGGATTTGGGCCACGCCCGGCGTTTGGACGAGATGGCGGCCGGCGCGGCCGAGCAGGCCACGCGTCGCGCGGCCCTGGCGGGCGCGCCGGAGTTGCTGGTGCATATCGCCCCCGGCAACCTGCCCAGCCCCGCGCTCTCGGCGATCGTGCTAGGCGTGCTGGCGCGCTCGGCGCAGTTCGTGAAGTGCGCCAGCGGAGCCTCCCTGCTGCCGCGCCTCTTTGCCCACTCGCTCTACCAGGCTGAGCCGAAGCTGGGCGCGTGCCTCGAATTGGCTGAATGGCCCGGGGGACGCCAGGAACTGGAGCAGGCGCTCTTCGACGAGGCGGATTGCATCACCGCCACCGGCACGGACGAGACGTTGGCCGCAATCCGCCGGCGGGTTCCCGCCCGCACCCGGTTCCTGGCCTACGGCCACCGCGTCAGCTTTGCCTACGTTGCCGCCGCAGGATTGACCGGCCGGAACGCGCGGCAAATCGCCGCGCAGGCTGCCGCCGACGTGGCCGCCTGGGATCAGCAGGGCTGCCTTTCCCCGCACGTCGTTTACGTCGAGCACGGCGGCGCGGTGCCGCCCGAGGGATTCGCGGACCTGCTGGCCGAAGAAATGGAGCGGCGCGAGCAAACCGAGCCGCGCGGCGAGTTGCCGGTGAAAACCGCCGCCGCCATCGCCTCCCGGCGCGCCTTCTACGAGGTGCGTGCCGCCCATTCGCCGGACACGCGCCTCTGGTGCAGCCCCGGCTCGACCGCCTGGACGGTGGTCTATGAAGCCGACCCGCGTTTTCAGCTCTCCTGCCTCAACCGCTTCGTTTATGTTAAAGCCGTCAAGGACCTGTCCGAGGCGGTGCAAAGCGCCGACAGCGTGCGAGGCCAAGTTTCGACGGTCGGCTTGGCGGCGCCCGCCGACAAAGCGCAGGCGCTGGCGACGGCGCTCGCGCGCTGGGGCGTGTCCCGCGTCTGCTGTCTTGGCCGGATGCAGCAGCCGCCACTGGCCTGGCGGCACGATGGCCGGCCCGCGCTGGCCGACCTGGTAACCTGGGCGGATTGGGAGCAAGACCAGCCTAACAGTTGAATGAGTCACGAAAACCAAATGAGAATGGAACTGCGCAAAAGCTTTCAATTTGAGGCGGCACACCTGCTGCCGCGCCTGCCCAGGTCCCACAAATGCCGGCGGCTGCATGGCCACAGCTTCAAAGTCGAAATCGTCGTTGCCGGCCAATGCGACCCTAAACTCGGCTGGCTGATGGACTACGCCGACATCTCCCGCGCCTTCCAGCCCATCTACGACCGGCTCGACCACTATTACCTGAACAGCCTCCCCGGGCTGGCCAACCCGACCAGCGAGACCATCGCCGCCTGGATTTGGCGGAGGCTCAAGCCCAGACTGCCGACCCTGACCGAGGTAGTGGTGGCGGAAACCTGCACCGCGCGTTGCGTCTATCGCGGCCCTGCCCGGGTGATGCCTCTGCCTGACCGGGCCCCGGCCACCGCGAAGTCACGACAGAGGTAGATCGCAGGCGCGATAGTATCCTGACCCCATGCGCCCGCCGGCAACAGGCGCTGCTAAGGTCCTTTCACGCAGCGGAAGCCGTAGGCGTTGAAGGAGGCGGAAGCGCCGTCAAAGCCTCGCTTTGCACAGCGGGCATGAGTGAAGTCATCGTTCCATGATCCGCCTCGAAGAACGCGGTAGTCCCCGGAGTCCGGGCCGCGCGTGTCATCTGCTGAAGCGGCGGGGTTTGAGTACCAGGTTTGGTTATACCAGTCCCAACACCACTCCCAGACGTTTCCGGCCATATCATACAACCCATAATCATTGGGCGGGAAGTAAGCGACGGGGCTGGTGTGAGGGTACTCGCCGGTGTCAAATATGGGGTTCTGGATCACGTTGGCGCGAGTGTGGAAGAATTGGTTCGAATCGTGCCAGGGGTAGTTGTATCCGTCCGCGCCGCCGCGGGCGGCCTTTTCCCATTCGGCTTCCGTGGGAAGCCGGTAGCCGGCATTCCACTTTACCGAAGCGCTGTCGAGGTCAATCTGGCCGCTGCGAAAAACGGCAGTCTGGCTCGAATCAGTCCAGTATGCCGGCTCCAAGCTCTCCTTTTCGGAACGGGCGTTGCACCATTTCAAGGCGTCGTACCAGGAGACTTCAACCACCGGGTGGTCTGTGTCCTTGCCGAAGCCGGGGCTCTCAATCTCATAATCGTGGTCAATAGCCCATTGACACACTTCATCCCAGAGCGCCTTGGTGACCAGTTTGGCATCCGCACAAAAGGCGCTGAGGTGGACGGTATGGAGCGGGAGTTCCTCTGGGTAGGTGGATTCGAGGGGATTGCCCATGACAAAGGCGCCGGCCGCGATATGGGCCGTGCCGGGCGGGGAAAGGGGAAACAAGGCAAGGACACGATAAAAGCGCGTTGTGGATGACGGGGCTCCGGCGTCCACCACGGAATAGGGAGTTTCTGTGACCAGGAGGTTGGTCAGGATCTCCCAGTTTGGCTGGTTGAGGGTGCTCGAGTAAAGGACCAGGTTGGTTACACCCGGGTCGCTTTGGATGGTGAGCTGAGGCACCAGGACGTTCTCACCGTCGCCTGGCGATAGAAACACTTGCGTGATTCTGGGGGCGGGTGCGGCAACTGCGGCGGTGCAAGTCCACAGCAGAATGGTCATCAGGAGAAAACGGATGTTGTGCATGACGAAGACTCCACCTCAACTTTGGTTGGAGACTAGCTCACCGGTCGGCGCAGGAACGGCAGCGGGATCAAATCCAATCCCGCGTGCAGCGCTCTGGTCCCGCAGCCATTGGATAACCCGGCTGACTTCTGCGGCGCTTACTTTGACGCCCGCGCCAAGGTCCAATTGACCAAAGACAGTGTAGGCGTTGCGAATCTTGCGCCAAAATGATGTTTCGAGCACATCATCGAGCATGAACATGGTGATATTCCGGTCTCTTTGGAACTGCACCAGATGTGGCAGGTTGGCGGCCGTGTAGGCGGGCAGAACGGTCTTCTTCCCAATCCGCAACCCGACGGTGGCGCTATACGCGGGGGGCCTTTCCGCCGGGTAAATCACAGTGACGGGAGCGCCCTTCGTGCTTTGAATATGGAAGGTGGCCATGGCGGGATGGAATTACCAGGCAAGAGGCGGCCGGTTCATGACTTGTCCAAACGTTGAGGAGTCTCCAACGGGCCTTGTTCGTTGGAGCGAAAGGTAAGCAAAACCATGTCCAAGGCCGCCTGGCCGGTTGTGGCGTTCCTGGCATCCGCGTTCAAGACAAACTCCATCACGCCCGCTCTAAAAGGCACCTGCAGAATGCGTATTACGCGGGGACCCACTTTCGGCAGAGACTGCCACAACTGAAACCCCGTTCCCTCATGGTCGGCCACGCAGGCTGTGTACTCTTCCAGACCGCTCGCGCCGGCGTACTGGCTCGCGATCTGGTCTCTCAACGCTTCACTAATCCTAAAAGGCGGGCAGGGTGGCGGCTTGATCCGAACGGTCAAAAAGTAGGTCATGTCCCAGCTCGTCAGGACGGTCGTGCCGTCCGGCGTGGAGTTGCGCCGCATCTCGCCCGGCAGCACAAATGCAAACTCGTTAGTCCCAATCCTGATGAACTGCCGAATCACCTGTTCGTTCCCGACATGCTCCCCCGGCCGCAGGGTCATGGTGACTGCTGGTGGCGGATTGTTGCTGACCATGAGGCCGTCGGCTGGCTGGCCGAAACCATCCACCGCCAGGATGGTATTTGCGGCCAGGGTCACGGCAGATCGCCAGCGCAGAAGCAGCCTAAGGAGACACATTGTAGGTCACGGTGTTAGGCGGGGGAGCCGCCCAGTTGAGACGGACCAGGACCATGGCGCAAGGAATGCCGGGAGGCTGTTTGGTCGGGTCCAGGTAGTTCAGGTCATAGCTGAAGTTGCGCGTGGGGGGGTCGTAGTAAACGCCGGGGTTGACAAACTGATGGGTCGCTACCTCACTGTTGAAAAGCTTCATGATGGCGGTGTTGAGCGTCAGGGTGCGGGAGTACCTGTTCCAGTCTTCCAATAGCCGGGGCAGGTTGTGCACCCCGCCGCTGAACTGGGAGGAGGATGAACCGGTGGAGGGCACGACTCCTGTCAGAATTGCCGCATTCACGGTGGTATTGTCTGGGATGCGTCCCGTGTAGCTGCTGCTGCTCCGGCCGTCATCCCATGCCGGGGACAGGATTGTCAACGCGTCGCTCATGACGGCCGCCGGGACCGAGGCGGTGGTGTTGGTGGTGTTTCGATAGTGGGAGTTGGGGCAGTTATAGTGCCCATGCACATAGAGCGGGTTGGGGGTTGCGACACTCCAGCCCAATCCGCCGTTCGAGGGCAAATCGTCGCCATTGGTCAGCCGCACCGCGTTCATTTGCGAAGAGGTGGTGGTGCGATTATCCGCCACGTAGAGGATGGTTGGGTAGGCGCCGGAGCCAGCCGGAAACTTGGCCTGGATGCTTGGCTGGTGCTGTATCCACTGTTTGTATCTTTCAACATCTATTTCGGTGACCTTGACGGTTTTGTTCTCCCGCTGGTCCTTGAACGTATTGGTCGTCACCAGGAACGGAAAGTTGGTTGCCAGAGCGGAGGGGGTGTTTGTCGAAGTCACGAACACCGGAGAAGGATCATTTCCGGGCACTTCGTAATTGATGCCTTGCTGAATCTTCATCGTGACGGTTGCGTTGCTAACCAGGAGTACGGTCTGTGCCTGGTTGTACAATCGGGTTCGTCCCTCGTAGGACGCCGGGCTCAGCCCGTTCGGCGGTATTTCCAGGATATCATGAACGTTGGTCATGCCGATTTCCAAACTGACACTGGGCACATTGGTGCGATAGGGAGGACTACCGTGGTAGGAGCCCCGATCGTTCCATCTGGGACCTTGCCCGTTCCAGGCGGGTGAGGAGATGGTCCCGGTGCAGGTCACGGGTCCATTGAATCTGAGCGACGCGCTGGTGCCGGTGTAGATTGAACCGTTGGCGTGGACTCGTCCGTTCACAATCATGGTGGCGCACGTGCTGAATTCCAACAGCCCGTTGTAAAAGATCGCGTAGTGGGTCAGCGGGACCAGCGCCAACAAGACATCCTCCTGCGCGGTGCCGGTCACCACGCCGCTGGCAGCCATGCGCGCATTGGAAACAACCCGGTAGATTGGCGCACGCGCTGTGCTCAAGCCCGGATACTGGGATGGCAGTGGCCCCGCGTAGTTGTTGGTGAGCATCGCCACGTAGGTGCGATTTGCGTTTCCCTGGCCATCCGAAAACGCGAAGTTCGCCCAAAAAGGGTCTTCGTCCGGGATGCTGTTCCGATAAAGGCTGAGGTTCGCGTAAACCGCGCCGGGGCCGAAGTTCTGAAAGTCGTGTCCTATTCTGGCCACCACCTTTTCCACGGCGGCTTCCGCCGCGTTGGCTGCCACGCTATACTCGTTGCTGCGGTCATTCAGCTTGGCATTGGTCAGCGTGCGGTTCAAGGTTGCCGCCAGCACGAGCGAGGCGACGCCGGTGACCGCCAGCACCATCAGCAGCGCATAGCCGGCGCGGCGCGGGCGGGGGGAGTTTGATCTGACGTTCATTTGGAGTTTCCTCAGTTCGCTTCAGGGACCGTCGGGCACGTGGGGGGTCGCCCGCAGTTCCATCCTGTAAGAGTCGTACAAGTAGCCTGGGCCGATCTTCGTGATCGGATACTGGTACTGGCAGAATTCCATCACTACTTTGATCACGCCTTTGTGGGTCAGGTCTGTCTGATTTGTGCCTCCGTAAGTCGTCGCCTGGAAGTACATGCTGTTCGTTAGAAACTCCGCCATGCACTTGAGGCCGGTGCTCCCGCTGTGGCCGCGGAATAGCTTGCAGGCGTTGGTGTCGAAGTAGTAAAGATAGAAGCTGTTGGTATCGGTCGTCATGCTCAGTTTGAGCGCGTTGCCTTGTTGGTTGGCGCCCTGTGCAATGCCGCTAAACGAAGCCAGGTCACCGTTGCCAATCTGCCAGATCTTAGCAGACCGGATGTCGTTGCAGAGTTCGTTGAAGCTCAGGCGGGCAAGATCGCTTGCCCCAACTTTGCTATTGACCAGCTGGTCCTGCCGCATTCCGAACATCTGACAGTAAACGAATCCCAGAACTGCCAGGCTGAATACAGCCGCCGCCACCATCGTCTCCGACAGCGTAAAGCCGGCTTGGCATCGAACCGCCTTCCTGGTCGTTAATGAACGCATCCTTGGTGTCTTCATAGGGTGCTTGCGTCCCGGTTGTCCGGCCCGAAATAGCTCGCCGTCCGATTGGTGAACAGGCGCACACCGCGCCCTGTCGGGAATGGCCAAACCGTATCAACTATCACCATTTGCACCTGCACGTTGGTCAACCCCGTCACGCTGAGAAGCTTCACCGTAACATAATTGGTCGCGAAAACCCTGTTCGTCCGGGATACGGGTATATCCAGCACCCGGTGCGTCCAACCCCTTCCGACCGTGCCATTATTGTAGGTCCACACCAGATTCAGATTCGTCAGCTCGTTCTTGGCTAACGAGTAATCCCATACGGCCGCGCGAGCCTCTTCGATCTGGTGTATCCCGATTGACTGAGCCGCAAGCGCGTACCCGGACCACTCGGCCTTCCGGCTTGCTTGGATGTAGGCTGTTAGTATGCCTCCGAATACAAGGGTAACAACACCGAGGGAAATGACTACTTCAGTCAGGGTGAACCCTTGGCGCGCTCCGGCCTTCGATATGATTCTCATCGCAGCCATCTCATCAGTTGCAGTGTTCGGGCACAGGCCGCTCTGCATTGGACCCGTCATAACCGCGGCACGGCTCCCCTGCTGCCGCTTTGCTCGCAATACCCTGCTGTCGCTCAGCGGTGTGTGACATCGGCAACCCGATCCTCTCAGGTAGCAGCGGCCCGGGACCTGTACAGGAGCCCTCAAACACCCTGGCGGCTGTGCATATCGTCCCCGTGGAGTCGGCAAAGCGACGATTCATAATACCTGACGGCCAGCATTTATAGTGCCGCATCGCATTATTCGGACGCCTGCCTGGAGAAAAACATCCTTCTGGCGCATAGACCTCACAGGTGTTCTCACGGCAGGGAAGGCCAGGTCTGAGGCAAGCTGATACCACCGCCTCAAGACAGAGCAATGTCCCGCATGAGAAATCCTATGACCCAAAACGAGACATTCCTCTCTGGGAAAATGCCTGGAATGGTGGACGCCCACGTCCTGGCCGTCCAGGTACCGTCTTGGGACCACCCCGCAGGGAACCTGCCTGGCAGCAAAGGCACGCCCCGCAACTTTAGCCCGATCGGCAGCCCGGGGAGACGGAGGGGAATCGCATTTCGGCAAACAACGCTGCCGCCGCCACCTTGCTTGGGAGTGCCGCAGAGCGACCAGAGGCAGCTACGGTTGACAAACCTGCGATTGCATCGCCGAGGACGCGAATTGCGTGCTTGCGGTTGTCTGGAACTTTGGTGTATCTGTATGTCGGTGAACTTGAACTTGAACCAGTTCGGTTGCCCGGTGTTGCCTTGCGTTTCGTAGGGCAACATTGTCGCAACTACTGTAACTGCAGCAAGTGTCAAGCTCCCACGGCAAGCGAGCAGCGAGTTGCCGTAAGTTAAAGTGCCCGCGTGGCGGAATTGGCAGACGCGCTAGATTCAGGTTCTAGTAGGTAACACTGTACAGGTTCAAGTCCTGTCGCGGGCACCACTTTTTTCAGCCTTTTTCACTTTTTTATTGCTTTGATGACAAATTACTGACACAATCGCGGGCATGAAAAATACCGCAGGTCAGAAGCAGGAAAAGGAGCAGAAACCAGAGGAAACAATCGAGTTTCCTTACACGTACACCAAGCCGAAGTGCTCGGTGCTTTTCAAAATCTACAAGACTCCGCGACAGGAGTACGACGCGTTCACGCTGGTCTATTACCAGGAGAGCCAACGCAAACGGAAACTGTTCAGCACCTTCGAGGCGGCCCTGGCTGAGGCGGATGAGGTCGCGAAGTTGCTCGGCTCCAAGGATGTTGATGTGCTCGAACTGCGGAGTGCTGACCGGGCGGCTTATCGGCGAGCGCGGGAACTGCTCGACCCGCTCGGCATCAGCATCGAGGCGGCGGCGGCAACCATCGCTTACTGCGTGAAGGTGCTCGGGGATACGCCGCCGAGCGTGGCCGCCGATTACTATGCGCGGAAGCATCCGAGCAAGATCGTGGCGAAGACTGTGCCGGTGGTGGTGAAGGAGTTCCTGGAAGCGAAAGAGGCGGACGGGTGCAGCAAGCGCTATGTCAAAACGCTGAAATACAACCTGGGCCAGTTCGCGAAGCGGTTTCAGGGAAACATCGAGCCCGTGGTGGGCGGCGAGGTAGATGCCTGGCTGCGGTCGTCGGGGCTGTCACCGCGCACGCGGAACAACATCCGGACTTCGCTCTATACGCTGTTCCAGTTCGCGGTGGGGCGTCGGTATCTGCCAAAGGACCATGACGAACTGGAATCGGTGCCGGTGGTGAATGACCGGGACGGGGACATTGAGGTGTTCACGGCGGCGGAGTTGACCGAGGTGCTTTGCTGCGCAAGCGAGCGGATGGTGCCGTTTATCGTGCTGGGCGGGTTCGCGGGCATCCGGCATGCGGAGATTCAGCGGCTGGAATGGAAGGATGTGCGGTTCGATGAGGGGCACATTGAGATCCGGGCGTCGAAGGCGAAGACGGCCAGCCGGCGGCTGGTGCCGATTCTGCCGGTGTTGAAGGAGTGGCTGCTGAGTTATCGGAAGCCCGCGGGGCTGGTGGTGGAGCAGCGCAACGTTGCTTTCGAGCTGCATCTGATCGCGAAGACGGCGAACCAGTTCCGGCGGGCGGCCTGGGCGGAAGCGCACGGCAAGACCGACGAGGATTTGAAGAAGGCGGAAGCGCAGGCCAAGGAGCTGGCGGCGAAGCGCCCGAAGGGCAAGCTGCGGAGCCAGAAGGGCGAGGTCCCGCCCGGCGCCGAGACGGCGGAGATCGAGGGGTGGGAGCCATTCGCCTGGAAACACAACGCGCTGCGGCATTCATTCATCAGCTACCGGCTGGCGGCGGTCCAGAATACGGCACAGGTCGCGTTGGAAGCGGGGAACAGTCCGCAAATGATTTTCCGGCACTACCGGGAACTGGTGCGGCCGACGGACGCGGAAAAGTGGTTCGCGGTCACGCTGGCGAGCGTCCAGGCGGCGAAAGCTGCCCGCGAGGCCGGGGCGGAGAGCAAGATTATCCCGATCCCGAAAACGGCGGCGGCGTGAGCCGCTCGGGGGTCACTGGTTTTCGCAGTCGAAATCCTCCGGGGTGCCTTCGACTCTCCGGCGGACCCTGGCGAAAAACTCCGCGTATGGCATCGCGCCTGTTGCATAAGGGTGGGTCAGATCGATGAACGACATAAACCGGGTGTGGGATGGCTGGATGAGTGGGGGCAGGTTCTGGACGATGAACTTCGTGAGGCGGGCATCCGGTTCATTTCCGAGCCGGATGTCATGGTAGCCAAGAAGATTCTTGTCGGCGGCTTGTGTGGCGAGGGCGGCGTCGGCCGCAGGGAAGCGTTGGTTGTAGGTTTGGTGGATGATGCCGCCGATGGCGTTGAAGAGCTTGAAGGTGACGAAGGGGATTCGGCGGGCAATCAAGACTGGTACGGCCCTGACCGCGCAGGCCTTGAGCAGGAGGTCGCGGACTTCCTCGCGGTCTGGGTACAGCCACTCGCGGACGTTCTTTGCCTCTATGCCGGCGGGGACGCGCAGGTCGGAGAACGCAACGAAGTCGAACCGGCGAGAGCCCGGTATTAGGCGGCCGTTGATTATTGCCGGCGGTTCCTCCTTACGATAGGGCTGGTCGTCTTGGTGTTCGTCGAGGTCAAGGAAGCCGCCAAGGAAGTTGAGGGCTTGGGAGTTTCGAAGAACCCGGTAAATTGCAATTTCGAGGGCTTGGCCCAGGCGCAGGTTGAACGCCTGATTGCAAAGCTGCGTGTGGATAGGCAGCAGCAGGTCCAGCTTCGCGTCAACTTCAGTTTGCGGCGTGGAGGCGAGGGCGTACCAGGCGGTATTGTTCCGGTTGACGCGGGTGACGGTCCCGTGGGCTTCGAGAATGGCCCTAGCGTTGGTCAGGACGTGCGGGTCCACCCGGAGGGGATTCGGACCTGCATCGGAGATCTTCTGCTCGAGGGTCCGGGCGCCAGCCGCTTTGTGCGCCTTGAGGATATTAACCAGGCGGGCCTTGGCGATGTCCTGGCGTTCCTCTGGGCTCATCGAAACTCGGTGGTTTCCCTCTTTATTATATATATTTAGGAGTATGGCTGGGGCTCGCCGTTAGCGATAACGTGGCTCCAGGTGGTCGCTCGGGGATCGGGGGCAGGAAACGGAGTTTCCGGGTGCGCCGCCCGCGCTGAGGGCTAAAGGCTTGCCTGCCTCAGCGGGCCAGGACGCGGGCAAGGCGCTGGGGGCTGCGCATGGGGTATCGGCGGGCGGGGGAACCACCACTCTAAAAGCAACTGGTTGCTTTAGAGTGGGCGCCCTGGGAATTGCGGGGTCCGGGGGCCGCCGGCCTGGGCAGACTGAACCGGAATAAGACAGGTGTTGACAATATTCCAAACAGGAATATAATCCGTGATCAGATATGTGGCAAATCGAACCTACAACCGGCTGGGAGCGTGACCACAAGCACTATGCCAAGAAGCGGCCGAATGAGCTGGCGGCGGTGCTGCGGAACCTGGACCGATACATGAAGCTCCTGGCGGTTTCGAAGAACTCTAAAGCCGTGCAGGCTGGGTATTTACACCCAGAACCGGGCGGGGTGCTGGCAGTTGACCAGAAGGGCGGAGGTGCTAATTTACAGGAGACGAGGCTTTACACATACGCGGACGATGATACAAAGACGGTCTATTTGATTGCGATTGGCGACAAAGATGCTCAACATGCCGATATAGAATATTGCAAAAACTTTGTTAAAACACTGCGGAATGCTGTCGAAGATAGAGAAGATGATGATGCAGATAAGGAATAGTGCAGACAGCGAAAAAGAAACGCAACGACACACGTAACCCACAGTTAGGAAAGAGAAGATTAGTTATGACCACAGAACTTGAACGACAAGCCGCGAAAGGGACCGGGCGAAAGTATGGCTCGGTAGCTGAATTGATGCGAGGGGATGGCGTGTCTCAAGAGGTGCAAAACAGAGTGAAGGAGCTTGAGAATGAGACCCGCGTGGTGGACTACCTCGTACGGTTACGGCAGGCGGCAGAGATCACTCAAGAGGATATGGCGAAGGCCCTGGGGGTAACCCAGAGCGCCATTTCGAAGCTTGAGAGCGGGACGGACCCTGAGTTAACGCTCG
>Ga0209201_1000789_pt1 | contig 40962 bp, 31 predicted proteins | sample AD_UKC055_MetaG_FD_184411 | JGI IMG/M metagenome (GOLD analysis project Ga0209201, IMG submission 184411) | Active sludge microbial communities of municipal wastewater-treating anaerobic digesters from USA - AD_UKC055_MetaG (SPAdes) (version 2) | ecosystem: Engineered > Bioreactor > Anaerobic >... | reverse complement strand
GTACGAACTCTCCGAAGTCTACCTGGACTGGTCTCTCCTTGAGAAGATCTCAGACAACGACGAGACGACGCTGCGCGTCATTCTGGTCGCCGCGAAGCACGAAGTGATTGAATCGCGGATTCAAGTCGCTAAGGCGGCCGAGGTTCAATACACTGTCTTGGGGGTGGATTCGCTGGCGATCGCCGACGCTGCTGAATGCTGCGACTTCCTGCGCGTGGGCGAATCGGTGGCGCTGCTCAATCTGGGCGCTACCACGACAAGCATTCACTTCATCAAGGATGGCTTATCGAATTTCATCCGCGATGTCAGTTGGGGTGCACGCGAGTTGATCCAGGCGATTGCCAAGAGCCGCCGCTGCGAATATGCCGAAGCCGAGAAGATCCTGGCTGCCGCGAATCTCTTGGCGCCCCCTGCTCCCCCAACAGAACGCGAAGGTGTACAGGCTCCCGCGCCGGACTTGGGCGCGAGTTCCTATCTCAACCCGCTTGAAGAGGAACTCGGCGATTTCGGCGGCAGGCCGTCTTCCTCGCCCGTGCCCCCGCACGGAGGAATTGGCCGGACGGACGCGCCGAAAGATAAGGACCTGCGCGAGGTGCTCAGTTCACCATTGGCGCGGCTCGTAACGGAGATTCGGCGCTCATTCGATTATTACGAACAGCAACTCTATGAAAAGCCGGTCGAACGGCTGCTTCTGAGTGGAGGCGTCGCCCAGTTGCCCGGCTTGCCGGAGGCCCTTGCCGAAGAACTGGGCCTCGATAACGTTGAGGTCGCTGACCCAACCGCGAGCGCGCTTATCCTGCGCAACGACGCGGCCGTTGCCGAGATGCGCAAACGGCCTGCCCAATTCGTGGTTGCGGTCGGCCTGGCTGCACGGGGAGCCGCGGAACTATGATTACGATAAACCTACTCCCGAAACACCTGCGGCCCGTCAAACGGACCCCCATCCCCCATATCCTCAGCATCCTGGCGCTACTGGCGGCCATCGCAGGCATGGTAGTCGTTTTCGGCGCGGTCCACGCCCAAGTGCTCGTCGTGCGCAACCAGTTAGAGGGGCCTGGGGGCGTTCACGAACAATTGGCCGGCCTCAAAAACGTCGTCGATGAATATAATCAGCTCCTGTCGGACAAGACGAAGCTGGCCAGCAAGATCAAAGCCATCGAGGAAATTACGAGCGACCGGATCATCTGGTCGCGTCAGCTATACAACCTCAACCGTCTGGCCCCCGACAACCTGTGGTACACCGAAATCATGGTGACCAGCAAGAAAGTCGAGAAACTGGTTCCCGTCGTTGGCCAAGACGGCAAGGTCGTGATGGATCCCGCTACCAACAAACCCCGCATGAACAAGACCAACGTCGACGTCCCGGTGCTCCGTGTCAAGGGCTATGTCATCGAAACTCCCGACGGACGCCTGGATACCGGTTCGTTTGCGCGCGCAGCCGAGAAAGACGAGGAATTCTCATCCTTGTTCCAGTTTGAGCCCCCGCGTGTTGTGGATACCGAGTACGAGGGCTATCGGGTTCGCGAATTCACCTTCGAGTTCGTCATCCGGAAGGGAGGCGAATCAACATGATCGATTTTCTAAAAGGAACCGTGACCCCGAAAGACTGGGCGTTTGTGGGAGTCGTTCTGGGCTTGACGTTCATGTTGTGCGCGGTTTTCTATCTCTTCCTGTACCAACCCGAACTGCAGCGCTTGGACACCACCAGGAACGAGTTGGCCAACGCACAGGAAGAATTGAGAAAGGCGCAGCAGCTCGCCGCTGACATCGGCAAACTGCGCGAAAAAACCGCCGAGATCAGGGAATTGGTGAGCGATTTCGAGGAACGGCTCCCCTCCGAGCGGGAGATTGCCACGCTGCTCACGCAATTCGAAGACATTGCGGACGACGTCGGGGGGTTGGACGTGGAAATGCGCGCCCAGACTCCCCGGCCGGAAGGCGCCAAGCTGACCATCCCCTACCGCATCGCGGTGCGTGGCAGTTTCCACGATATCGCCGAGTTCATCAATCGGTTGGAGCGGTTCAAACGGTATCTTAAAATCTCCGACCTGCAAATAGGAAAACAAGAAGACGGGGTGTCTGAAGCCGAATTTACCCTGAGCACCTATACCTTCGTGGAGAACGGCACGGGGAGCGCGGCGTGAACAAGAACATCACAAAAATCGTCCTGCTGGTGATCTTCTTACTGATCCTGGTCTACGTCCTGTACACGCGGGTGTTCACAAAATCGCAAGCAGAGAAAGACTTCGAGGCGAATTTGCGTAATCGTCCGAGTGGCCAGGCGTCAACGCCGGCCGGGGGTCCGCCCGCGGCTGAGGCAACCCCCAAGACCGGCGGCGCAGCCACCCAGCCGCCCGTCGCGAGCGAAGGCGAAGTCAACCTCAAGGAGCTTGCCGCGGGGATTAAGGAAGTCGGTTTCGACTACGATGCCGTCCGCAAGAAGGAACAGCTTCGGAACCCGATGTCCCCGTTGGTTGGGCCCTATGTTGCCCCTGCGGTACTGGCGTCCGCAGAGGGAGGGCCGGCAGCCAGCGCCACCGATGAAGCGACTATTTCCGCGATTCGCCGCAATCTGCTGCTGTCGGGGATCGTGTGGCACGCCACCGCGCCGATCGCCATCATCAACAACGAGCCGATCGCTCAAGGATATACCTTCCCTGGCGAAATGTTCCGCACCGCGCGCTCGCAAACGGGCGTCCTCGATGGTCAAGTCTCCCTGGAACGGATTACGAAAAACAGCGTGATTCTGAAATACAAAGACTCGGAAATCACCCTGGAGCTGAAGGAGCGGTAAGGTGATGTCTCGAAAAACCTATATCATGTCGGTGGCGGTCTGCGCAGTTGTGCTCCTGACGGTATTCGCGGCGTCTATCGAAGCCGTCGAAGACCAGAGAGCCCCTAATGAAGCACAATCCTACGAGGGGTGTGCCGCCGGCATTTCAGACGGCGGCACGTGTGTTCGCACGGCCGAGAGCCTTGTCGCCTCGATCCTGGAATTGCCCGAGGCAGAACCTGTCGAAGAGGCGCCCGTCCTGATAGAAGCGCCCGCTCTTCCGACAGAGACCGTGACGCAATCTCCTGAGGTGGAGATTATCACGCTTACCCATCTCTCGGACTCGCCTTGCGAGCCCGAGCAATTGGACGAGACAAGCACGCCTTACTACGAAGCCACTCCCGCGCCCGTGCATTTCGCCGAAGCGGCCATGGCACAGGTGAAAGCGGTTCCGGTCAAGCTCGAAGGGCTCCCGATGATTCGTCTGGCCGCCCCGGAAAAAGCGGCGGAAGGGGAAAAAGCTGAGGAAGCCCCGGCCGAAGAGCCCGCCGAGGCAGCTGCCGCCGAGACTCCGGCTGCCGCCCCCGAGACACCGGCCGCGCCTGAACCCGCCCCTCAGCCGCCTGCTCCGCCAGCGCCGCGCGAGGCCAAACCCGAGATGAAGCCCGTGACGCGCACCGCAAAGCCGTTGCCCGTTCCCGAAGAGGGCGCTACCCTCACCCCTGCGGTAGAGAAGGCTTCCATTGCCGCGCCGCAGGTTAAAGGCGACCCCCTGAGGCAGCTTGTCTCGATTGAGTTCCGTGAAATGGACCTCAGTAATGTCGTGGCGCTTCTGGCACAACGCGCCGACATAAACGTGATCGCAGGCACCGATATTACCGGCACCGTGACCGCAAGCCTCAAGAATATTCCGCTCATGGAAGCGATGGAAATCGTCCTGGGCATGAATGGCCTGGGCATCATAAAAGAAGGGTCCATCTATCGCATTGTGCCCATCGAGGAAGCGATTGCCGCCAAACGTACCACCAAGCTCGTGGTCCTCGAGAAGGCCCGGGCTGAAGAGGTCAAGAAAGACCCTCGATGCCATTGTTCTGGTTACCCCGATTCTCAATCCATCTCCGTGGCAGACAACGCCAGCACCAATGTCATCGTCTTGGCCGGTCCGGTCGAGCGCATACAAGAACTCGAGCAAATTGTCAAGCAATTGGACCTCGCCGAGGCCGTCATTCCAACCGTGACGCGCGCCATCAAACTCAATTACGCCGAACCCGAGGGTATCAGCCCGGTAATCGAGGGCATGCTCACCAAGGAGATCGGCATGGTCGAGCAAGATACCCGGGGACGGCATGTCGTGGTAACCGACACGCCCGTTGTTGTGGCGCAGATCGAGGAATTGATCAAAGAACTCGACATCCCGGTCAAACAGGTATCGATCGACGCCATGATCGTCGACGCGGTGATGCGTGATGCCTCCCAGACCGGTGTTGACTGGGTCATGCAGCATATCCCCGACGTCAACCGCCGCGGCGAAGTCATCGGGAACCTGCAAGAGCTGGCGCTCGACGCGACCATGGGCAATATCGGCACCGACCTCCTGGACGCCGGGGTGCTCTCGATCGGCACTCTCAGCAGCGAGTGGGATTTCCGTGCCGACATCGCCGCCGAGGTGCAAAGCCGCAACGCCGAGATCTTGGCCAATCCTGTAGTCGTTACTATCGAGAACAAGATTGCTGAGATCAGCATCGTCCAGGAATACCCCTACCAGGAATTGACGCAAACCACCCAGGGGCCGCCCGTGGCCACGACGGAGTTCAAGCCCATCGGCGTCCAGCTCGAGGTAACGCCCCGCGTAACCCACAATAACGATATTGTCGTGGAAATCAAGGCCAAGCAGAGTTCCATCAGCGGCCTCTCCGAAACCGGCGTACCCATTGAAGACAAACGCGAAGCTTCCACGACGCTCTTAACGGGCAACGGACGCACCATCTTCATCGGCGGCTTGCGCAACGTTTCGGACCGGCTTAACGTCAGTAAGCTCCCCGTACTGGGAGATATCCCCATCGCCAACTTCCTTTTCCGCCAGAACGACATCGAGAAAGTCAATACCGAGCTGCTGGTCTTCATGACCTGCAACGTCGTCGAGAAGGATTTGCCTGAGCTGAGCCCCGAGCAGCGTGCGCGCCACGACAAACTCGACACCGTTCCCGAGGTTCCGGATTCGCAAAGGACACTGTTCCGCACGATGACGCACCCCGAAGAAATGCGCGACCCCGCGTGGAAGTGGCGTCGCAAGAAGTAAGCAATCGGCCAATCCCTTGCACGGCCGCAAGCCCCCAGCGCTTGCGGCCGTTTCCATTTTCACCGAAACCCGCTGTGCCCGCCCCAACATAACATGCGGCCGAACAGGAACAACCTCAGTGCTTTCTCCGACTATGCGCGGGCTCGCAGAAGACGGCGGGTGCCCCTCCCCTATTCCCCCTGCGCGCCGGGGAAAATCCAGTGTTCGGGCGGGGTAATGTCGGAAGCGCCTGGCGATTTGGGCCTGACGTCCACCCGTTCGAGCTCCTCGACGATCACTGAACAATAATTGTCATCGTCCTGAACCTTGCCCAAGACAAAATACGGACCGTGGGAATCGAGGAGATGCCCGTAACGCTGGTAGGTCTCTGAAAACAGGACGGCTTCGAACACGCCTTTGGGGTCTTCGAAGGTGCAGAACTTCATGCAACCGCGCCCCTTGAGCCCCACCCGGCGCTCGGCGATGAGCCACCCGACCAGCATCACGACGCGGTCCACGTAGCGCGGCAGGTCCGTGCTGCTCACGAGGGCGCGTTCCTGAAACAGCGGCGCGTAATACTCGAGGGGATGGGTCGACACAACCAGGCCAAGGGCCTCCCATTCCTGATCCGTGCGTTTCTTGCGTGAGATGTCGGGCAACCGGGGTACGGTGCGGTACTCGCCCCCATGTTCGCGAAACAAGCGGTCCGCGTTGACAGGCGCCTCCTCGCGCTTGCCCTGCGCGAGGAGATGCAACTCCCAGAACAGGGCGGGCCGCGTCCGGCCGAATGCGTCGAACGCGCCGGCCTGAATCAAGGCCTCGGCCTCGGGACGCGTCATGCCAGTACGGGCCCACACGTCCCCAAGGCTCTCGAAGGGACGCTCCGTGCGCGCGGCGAGAATGGCCTCGACGGTTCCATGAGCAAGTTGACGCACCTCGACAAACCCCACGCGGATAGTATCGCCTTCGGCAGCGTACTCGAAACGGCTTTTGTTGATGTCGGGCGGGCGCACCTCGATGCCCAGCCGTTTGGCCTCTTCCACATAGACCGCGGGATGGTAAAAGCCGCCGCGGTTCGACAGCACGCAGGCCATGAACTCGGCCGGGAAATGGGCCTTCAGATACGTGCACTGGTAGGAGATTTCGCCATAGGTCGACGCATGAGCTTTGCAATACGAATACGCGGCGAAATTGGCAATAAGCCCCCAGATTTCTTCCGCGACACTCTCCTCGACCCCATTCGCGACAGCCTTCTCGATGAAGGTCTTCATGCTCCTGGCCATTTCACGAGGCGAGCGGTCCTTGGTCATGGCGCGGCGCAACATGTCGCCCTCAGCCAGGTCCATCCCCGCGATAACATTGGCGACCTTGAGGATGTCCTCCTGATAAAGCATCACGCCATAGGTGTCGCCGAGCACGCGTTCGAGCGAGGGGTGCAGATATTCGGTGGGCTCTTTGCCCAGATGGCGCGCGATAAACCGCTTTTTCATGCCGCTGCCAGAGGGGCCGGGCCGGACCAGCGACAAGGTCTTGATAAGCATGTCGGTATTGTCGGCCAGCGTATTGCGCAGGAGGGTGCGCATGGCGGGCGATTCGATCTGGAAACAGCCGATGGTGCGCCCGTTCCGGATCAGTTCCGCCGTAATCGGGTCGGGCTCCGGGAGGGCCTCGACGTCTATCCGGATGCCCCGGTTATCCCACACCTGTTGAACCGTCTCGTCGATCACCGTGAGCGAACGGTGTCCCAGGAGGTCCATTTTAACCAGGCCGAGGTCCTCGATGGAGTGCATATCGTACTGGGCAACCACAAACCCTTTGGCGGCGCGTTGAAGCGGCACAAACCGGGTAAGCGGCTCGGGGGCGATCACAAGCCCGCAGGGATGCAAGGAGATGTGGCGCGGATACTGATCGACGGCTTCGGCGGTCGCCACGATGGAGCGCAAAGGCTCCTCATGAATGGGCAGCTCGCGGCACTCGGGCAGGTGTTGCACAACAGTCTTGATATCGCCCGCGTGATAATGGGGCAAGCGGCGCGTCACCTCCCCTATCTCGCCGCTGGTGAGACCCATGGCTTTGGCGACTTCACGCACGGAGGAACGGGCCTGGAACGTGTTGAACGTAGCGATCATGGCGACGTGTTCAGCCCCGTACCGCTCGTATACATAGTCCACTACCTGGTCGCGGCGGCGCCAGCAGATGTCGAGATCGATATCGGGACAGTCGCTGCGCGACGGGTTCAGGAACCGCTCGAAATACAGGTCGTACTTGAAAGGATCGACACGGGTAATGCCCAAGGCATACGCCACGAGGCTGTTTGCGGCGGAGCCGCGCCCCACGATGGGGATATCGCGAGCGCGAGCGAAGGTGACAATGTCCCACACGATGATGAAATAGGGGGCGAACCCGAGGCGCTCGATAATGTCCAGTTCATGATTCAGCCGCTCGATGACCCGCCGGGTCAGCGGCCGGTACCGGCGTTTCACCCCCTCGAATGCGAGTTTCCACAGATGCGAAAACGGCGTCTCTCCCTCAGGCAAGTCGAAACCAGGAAACAGGGGCATGCCGAGCGAAAGTTCGAGATTACATTCCTCCGCCACCCACTCGGCATTGCGCAGAGCGCCGGGCCAATCGGCGTAGAGGCGGCGCATCTCTTCCGGCGGCCGGAACCAGCACGCGGCGTCCGCGACATCGCCTTCTTCCAACGTATCGATGGTAGCATTGCGGCGTATAGCCGACAGTACCCGGTGCACACGGTAGTCTTCGGACCGCAGAAAATACACCGGATTCACGGCGACGCAACGCAACCCGAGTTCAGAGCCCAGCTCGTACTGGAGGGTGGCCCGGTAGCGCGAGACGGCGTCGCCATGATTGGTCAGGACCACCAGAGGCTCCAAACCGTTGCGATAGAGACGCTGAATACGGCCGGCGTCCCCGGAGAGCACAAATACCCGGTCGCATTCGTTCAATTGGGCGACAAGGTCGAAGGCATCATCAAGATGATACGCGGTCACGAGACGGCAGAGCTGGGCATAACCCTCTCTGTCGCGGGCCAGCAAAACGACATTGTCGAGATTCACCCCGATAATAGGTTTGATGCCGGCGGCACGGGCGGCCTGGTAAAACGGCACCGCCCCATACAAACCTCCGGTGTCGGTGAGAGCCAACGCCGGCAGTCCGTACGACGCGGCCCGCTCAACCAGCCGGCCGAGCGGTGCCGTCCCTTCCAGCATCGAGTAATTGCTATGTACATGCAACGGAATCAACGCGACAAAAACCTGATTTAAATGCCCGGAACAAGCACTTCTCGCTCCTTGCGCCGCCCGCTCGCGTCACGCTCCCGGCTAAAACGAAAAACCTTGGGGACAGCCCCGTCCTCGTCCGCCTGCGGCGTCCTCGCTTGGCGCAGTCCCGTTTTTCCGTCTGTTTCGCAGCCTTGGGTTATCGTGAAAGCGACGGCGTAGCGAGTTCGACATGACGCCCAAGTTCCATCGATTTGCCGAACCGGATGAATTCGAACCCATGCCGTGCGCGAATGGCATCGACGCTGTGCATAACCCGCTGCCACTTCTCCGGCCGTTCGCCGTCGAACAGCTGCAACTGGTGCTGGTTGTAGGTCAACGACGTAAGAGCAACGCCGGCCAGCCGCACCCGGGCGCGGCGCTGGCGGGCTTTAGGCAGCAGTTCGTCGAGGGCCTTGCCGACATCCCGGTCCAGATACGTGGATTCAGGCAGCGTTTTGGCGAAGGTATACGTCGAGAAATCGCAGTACCGCACCTTGAGGGTTACGCACCTCGCCTCCATGCCGTTTTCACGCAACGCATGGGTGCAGCGTTCCGACAAATAGGCCACAATGTGTTCGATACGTTCCCAATCGAGCAAGTCCTCTTCGAAAGTCGTCTCGCGGCTGATTGATTTGGGCCGCGAATACGGTTGAACCGGCGTGGTGGATTCGCCCCGGGCTGCACGCTGAAGAGCATATCCCATGGGCCCGAAAGCCTGAACTAACACCATCACCGGCACGTCGGCGAGACATCCCACCGTCATAATGCCAAGCCTTTCAAGGACTTCGCGTGTTCGAGGCCCGGCCCCCGGCAATTTTGCCAACGGGAGCGGCCGTAGAAAGTCACGCACCCCTCCCGTGCCTATCCTGAGATATCCGTCGGGCTTGCCTTCATCCGAAGCAATCTTGGCCACCAGTTTGTTTGGCGCGATGGCGATGGTAGATGGCAGCCGGGTTTCCTCACGAATGGATTCTTTGATATAGCGGGCAATGGCATCGTCACCACCGAAAAGCCGCTGGGAACCCGTTACATCGACATAGGCCTCGTCGATGGAAGCCATTTCAACACAAGGAGATACCCTATCGAGGATAGCGCGGATCTTCTCGGAGGCTTCACGGTAATGCTCGAAATGACCGCGAATGAAAATGCCGTGAGGACACCTGCGTACGGCCTCTACCAGGGGCATGGCCGAGCGAATGCCGTATTTCCGCGCTTCGTAAGACGCCGTGCTCACCACGCCCCGCTTGTCGGTCTTTAACCCCCCGACAATCAAGGGCTTACCGGCTAGCCCCGGGTTGAGCACCTGCTCGACCGAGGCAAAAAAGGCATCCATATCGATATGTAGAATATGGCGTTCCATGGCATGAACCTAAAATTATTTTCAGTAAAAGTCTACCACGGAACATACCACGAGTCAATCAATTTTCAACCCGAATGTCCGCCGGCAGGACACGTGCCGCCGATGAATTCAGGCCAGCCCCTTCCGCCCCCCTGACGGCTCCGGATGATGGGGGATGTCCCCGTGACCTGCCCTCTTCCACCTGGAGAAGGAGTGAATCTGACTCTCGGGCCAGGAACCCTGAATAGAGGCGAGGCGGCGAGCCAGGCCCCCGGAACGGGATGCCCCGCGCAGGCGTGTCCACAACGTCCGCCAGGTCCACCGGCTCGAAGCAGCCGCCCCTACAGGTCGATCCCGAAAGCCTGCCGCAACACAAAACCGATCCCGAAGCTGACAATGGACACCCCGAGACACAGGCCGGCCATTTCCAGGAAACGATGTTTGAAAGGCATATCGCGGACAACAGCAAGGTAGTACGTGAACACCACGATGATAAGAATGGCGAAAAACAGCGTGGCCGCCAGGGACGCGAGGGGATTGGCAAGCAACAGATAAGACGCCACAAGAAGAGCGACTGTCACGATATAAGCGATGCCCGTGTAGACCGCCGCTTTCAAGGGCGAGTGGCCCTCCTTTTCTTCGGCCTTCCTCGACAAATACTCCGAAGCGGCCATCGACATCGCGGCCGCGATGCCGGTAATCAGCCCGATCAGCGCGATGAGCCGGCTGTTGGCCAGCGCCAGGGTCAGCCCGGCCAGAGCGCCCGTCAACTCGACCAGCGCATCGCTCAGCCCAAGCACGATGGAGCCGATATACTGCAACCACTCCTCATCGAGAATAGCCAGCAGTCTCCGCTCGTGCTCTTCCTCCTCCTCAAGCACGCGTTTCGCCTCAGGGATGATGCCGGCGACTGCCTCGTAGTTGAGCTGCGCGGATTCCTCTCCCCGTTCCATCAGTTTGACGGCAAATGTCAGGCCCAGCAGCCGCGCCATCAGGGGATACAGCGTGATTTGCAGCCGGCTCGGGTTCGCGGGGACCCCCGTATACCCTTGCCAGAAGTCGTGGTGGTTGCGTTCCTCTTCGGCTATCCGCTGCAGGACGTCGCGATTATGGGTATCCGTCTGGCGTTGGGCGAGACGCTTGTAGACATGGTATTCCGTGATTTCATTCCGTTGCATGGCCAGCAGTTGGCGGCGCAGCTCCGGCGTCGGTTCCGGCGAGCCGGGAGTCATCCCGTCAGACATGACATGCGCCTCCAGATGATGCCTGCGTGCATGGCCCGGCCAACAGGGCCGGTTTCAGACGGGCCCTGAAAACCCGCGGCGCAGGCGGCTGTCAGTTCTCCGCGCTCTCCCACCGGCCGTCTTCGGACAGCACAATGCGCCGCTCCCCGTAGAACGGGTAACGGACAACCACCCACTGAGGAGGGTGTTCGAGGGATGTGGAAAAGCGGTACGTGATTTGGCTTCCCTCTCGAATGGCAGCCTCGTCCCTGAACGTCTCGCCGTCGGGAAGCTGCACCAGTATAGGAATGGCAACATCGCGCTTGGCCCACGGTCCTGTCAGAGAAAACGAGATCTGCAACACCCCCGACGCCCATTGGAGCCGGGTCAGGCGGCCTTCCCACTCGGCCACCGGCGCGGCGCCGAGCTGGGCCTTCAAATCTTCATCGTAATTGCCCCAGGCGGGTTGGCTTGCTCGTACCCGGCGCGCCAGTTCCTCATCGGAAAGCGGCGCGCGCACCGGAAGAACCAACAACAGCGCTAGCAATACCCCGGCAAGGAAAAGGCTGGCTTTCAAGACGCGCGGCGCGCGCATTGCGCCTCCTAACGATCGGTCTGCCGTCGATCGGCGAACATCGCGCTTTTGTTCACCGGCCTGGCCATCTGGCGGGTTTGCGCGAGAACCTCAAAAACCTTCTTCGCGCTCTTGTACTGTCGAAACTGGTTGTGGGCAATGCCGATAGACAACATCATCAGAGGATATCTCCCGGTCTTGCCCCGCCGGTCGGTAGCCATGATAAATCCCTGCTGCACCTGCTCGGGCGTGTACAGTTCCTTCATCTTCTGATCAAACATCTCCATGAGCGTATTGCAGAAACGCTCGTAGTCCTCGAGATTCAGCATCACCACGAAATGTTCGCCGCCAAGATGGGCCGTGTAACTCTCATAGACGCCCATTTGACGCGTGAGCATATTGAGCATGTTGGCCATAAAGGCCAGGGCGCGGGTCTGGCCCGTGACTCCCGTCACCGCGCAGTAGGGCTTGAAACCGACCATATCGATATAGCAACAGGCGATCGCCATCCCGCGAGCGAGACGATGGTTGATTTCGCGTTTGACCGCCTCGGTGCCGGGCAATCCCGTGGCCGAGTGCCGCTGCTTCGCCGAATCCAGCAACGCCTCCAATGACACAATCTTGTCCATGAGATGATCAAGTTTGAAGGGCTTGGATAAATAGTCGTCCGCCCCCTGCTCGAGGCCGTGAAGGACTTCCGGCTCTTCCCCGAGCGCCGTAAGGATGAGAATGCCCACTTGATACAATTCAGGGTCTTTACGCAGACGCCTGCAGATGCGGTAGCCTGTCTCCCCCGGCAACATGATGTCCAAGACAACCAAGTCCGGCTTCACCTGCTTGGCCATCTCAAACGCACCATCGCCCGAGTGGATCACGGAGACTTCGTGCCCTTCCGCCGCGAGTTTGGTGCGAATGAGCTGGGCAAGATCGACGTCATCATCGACGAGCATGATATGACTCATGAAACACCCTTTCGTATACCGTGCGTTTTGCCAACGAGCCAGATCATAGTATGCCACAATTGCGCAGCGCAAGGCCGCTGCTCTGCGCGCAAGCGATTTGCCTTCACCCGCGGACCGCGCCGCCGTCCGTCAGTGATACTGCTGCCAATCCGGTTCATTCTCGAAGATCCACCGGTAGTAGTCCTGGTTCTGAAGGAGCGAGCCGGCCTCCGCGTCCACGATCACGGTACAATTCGGGTGCAACTGGAGGGCCGTGGCCGAAATCATGGCGGTGACGGGGCCCTCGACGGCCTTGGCAATCACTTCGGCCTTTTCTTTGCCGGTGGCGAGCAGGATACAACGGCGGCATTCCAGGATGGTGCCGACCCCCATGGTTATCGCGCGGCGCGGCATGGGAGTCTCTCCCGTGAAAAGGGGGGCGTTTTGCGCGACCGTTTCAGGCGAGAGGGCTTTCGGGCGCGTGCGAGACCGCATGGCGGAAAGCGGTTCGTTGAAACCGATATGCCCCGTGCGGCCAATCCCCAGCAACTGAAGGTCAATGCCGTTGCAGTCTACGATCTTTTCCTCGTAGTTCCGGCACTCGGCTTCGATGTCTTCGGCCATCCCGTCGGGCAAATGCGTGTTTCGCAGGTCAATGTTCACCCGGTGAAACAAGTGCCTGTTCATGTAGAAGCGGTAGGAATTGGGGTCCTCGGGCGGCAAACCCACGTATTCATCGAGGTTGAACGTCCGGGCCAGCGAAAAATCCAGCCCGTCATCCTCATACATGGCCACGAGCAGTTGGTACACCGATTCCATCGTGCGGCCGGTGGCCAGCCCGAGTACCAGATTGGGTTTCTTCACCAGCGCCCGCGCAATCAGGGACGCCGTCAGCGAAACCGCCTTTTCCCGTGTGTCGCGAATGATAACTTCCACGACAACAACCCTCCTCACATGCGTCTTGCCTCTTCCGGCGCGCTTCCTGGCCGTTGAGCAAGCCCCGTAAAAAACGGGAGACACGCCGGACCCGGATTATCCTGTTACCATGTGCTCAAGCAGAATCTTGATTCCTATGACAATCAGTATCGCGCCGCCCAGCGCCTCGACGCGTTTGCCGAAGCGGAGACCCAGGCGCGCTCCGAAGAGCATGCCCAAGGTGGTGAGAACCGCCGTGATAATGCCAATAATCGCGGCGGGATACCAAATATTGACAGCGATTATGCCAAAGCTGATGCCCACGGCCAGAGCGTCGATACTCGTGGCAACGGAGAGCATGACGAGACTCCATCCTCGCGTAGGGTCCATTGGCGGCGTGCGGGCGTCTCCGGCTTCGGCCGAGAGAGCCTCGTGGATGCCCTTGCCCCCCACATAGGAAAGCAGGGCGAACGCGACCCAGTGGTCCCACGCGACAATCAATTCCTCGAGATACGTGCCGAAATACCAGCCGATGACGGGCATTATGGCCTGAAACAACCCGAAATGCCACCCGAACCGGAACACCTGCCGCGGGGAAACATGGCGAAGACGGATGCTTGCGCCAACGGCCGCGGCGAAGGCGTCCATGGCCAGGCCCAAGGCTATTCCCACAATGGTGAGCAGCGTCATGCTTCACACAGCTGGCGGTTATGCATTCTACGGAATGCTCTGATGATCGGTGTTCTTGACGCGGTACCAGCAGAGGAGTTTATCGCGCTCGGGGATGCCGGGCCCTTGCCCCTCGGGCGTGTCCAGATAACAGAAGGCCACCGACGAATAGGCATAGGGCTTGAGCCGCTCCGGGTCAAAGGGATTCACAAACTCCATGCGGAACCGCTTCTTGAAATGAATGGCGTCAGCCTCGTGAGTCCGGTACATCGCGACGCACGAGTTGAACGAATCCTTGATGGGCAAGCCGTGGTAGGGCCCGGCAAATGTCCCCTCGCGGAAATACCACCCTCCCATAAAGTAATCCTCGAGACCGGTGCCGAAGATGCGGGCCCGTTTCCAATCCTCATCGATGTAAATGTATTCGGGCGCCTCGAGATAGACGAGGGTGTTGAAGGGCTCGGCCTGCATCGACAACGTGCAACCTACATAGTGCCCGCGGCCCTCGAATTCGCCGATGAACGTCGGGTCAGGGCCCTGGTTGCGGGCGGTGTGAAACTGGGCGTGGAAATACCCCGAGTTCTCAGAGACACCGCTGTTGAGATGATAAAGAACGTTCATGAAAACCCCGGTGTCGATAGTCGCGTCCTTGTTCTCAAGTTCGATGCGAAACCCTTTCTTGAACGGCATCGGAAACTTGCAGAAGAAGCCGCCGCTCGAGGCGCCAAAATACCTGGATGCATAATTCGCCGACTGGGCCAGGCCGATTCCGAAGAAATCGGCCGCGGGCGCTTCGACCGCCGCCTTCCCGGCGCCGTCCCAGTAGATTCGCAAGATGAGCGTCTTGAGAATCGATTGATCAATGGGGGCCTCCGTGAACCAGTGCTGCCAGAACCACCCGGGAAACGTCATCCAGAGGTTCGCGATATGACCTTCTCCCTCGACTTCGGCGATGGTCACGTTCTTTCCCCTTGGCACCGGCGCCGTCTTGTTTCGGGTGTCGGGGTTGAAGGTCGTGAACTGATGCGTTTCCCAGTCGCGCATGACGGCGATGGCCGTAAGGTCGTTGTCGTCTTCGGAGGCAGGCGAGGTCCCGGGGGACGCGACAGCGATTCCGCTCCGGAGAAGAAGAAGGAACACAATGACGGCAAAACCACTCTGCCAGGTATTCATGACACACTCCTTTTCCGCTTTCCCCGCAAGTGAAACCTTATAGTAGCAAATGAAATGCGTTGCGCTCCATATCCCGATGGGTGATAATCGGCAGGGAGTTGAGCCAAGTGATTATCAGCGCGAGCCGGCGAACGGATATTCCGGCATTCTATTCCAAGTGGTTCATGAACCGCATCGAGGCGCGATTCTGCGAGGTCCCGAACCCGTTCAACCCGGCTCAGGTGTCGCGCGTGTCTTTATGCCCCGAAGAAGTGGACGCGCTGGTCTTCTGGACCCGGAATGCCGCTCCCCTTTTCCCGCGTCTGAAGGAGCTCAATGCCCGCGGATACCGATACTACTTTCTCTATACCCTCCTCGACTACCCGGAACTGCTCGAACCCCGAGCCGCGCCCGTCGAGACGCGTATCGAGAGTTTTCGCCAGCTGGCCAATGTTATCGGGCCGGACCGCGTCATCTGGCGGTATGATCCCATCGTGGTAAGCACAATCACGCCCGTGGGCTTTCACAAGGAAGCCTTCTCACGAATCGCCTCGTCCATCGAAAGGGCAACGAAGCGTTGCATCATCAGCTTCGTGGACCTCTACCGGAAACTCGACAAGCGCCTGCGATGGCTCAGCGAGCATGGTTGTACGTTGTCCGAGCCGCATGAAGAAGAGGCCGCCGAGCTGGCGGCGTTTATTGCCGCATGCGCGCGGAGGCATGGCATGCGGGTGACAACGTGCGCCGAGAACCTCGATCTCACGCCGTGGGGCATCTCCCCCGGAAAATGCATCGACAACGACTACCTGGCCTCGGTATTCGGGATTGCCGCCAGTGCCGAAAAGGATCCCGCGCAGCGTCCCGCATGCGGCTGCGTCGTCAGCAGGGATATCGGCTGCTACGACACCTGCGTGCACGGCTGCCGCTACTGTTACGCGACATCCAACGAATCCAAGGCAGAGGAACGCTTCAAGACGCATGATCCCGCATGGCCGAGCCTCACGCGAAGCGAGTAGCAGCGGGCCGGACGCGGTCAGGCCCGCCTCCTGGGCTTCTCGTTATACTCGGGATACAGCTGCTTGACGCATTCCGGGCAGAGGCTGTGGCTGAATTCCGCATCAGAGCGGCTGCTGATGTACTGCTCGATCTGGTTCCAGTAACCCTGGTCGTCGCGGACCTTCTTGCACGAACTGCATATGGGAAGCATGCCGCTCAAGGTCTTGACCTCGCGCAACGCCGTCTCGAGTTGATGAATCAGGTTCTCGCGTTCAGCTTCAGCACGTTTGCGTTGAGTAACGTCAAACGAGTACTCAATCATCTGGGCGACTTCTCCGGCGCCGTCAAACACGGGAAAACCATGGACCTCGAAGGTCCGCACTTCACCGCCGGCCATGCAGTGGCGATGTTCCGTAACAACCTGCTCTCGCGTTTCCTTGACGAGCCGTAACGGGCAAACGTGGTCCTCGCCGCCGCAGGGCTCGTCGAGGCCATGGGTCAGCCCATAGCACGTGGAAGCGGGGTTGCTGGCGCCCTCCCGGGCCGCCGCGTTCGCGATGAGCACTTCGTAGGTGCTGGCGTCAATCACATAAAACGGATGCGCCAGAGACAACAAAATATTCTCGAGGAACCGGCGCCGTTCGAGGTCGCGTTCCAAAGCGCGTTTGGCTTCGGCTTTACGCGCGTGGATGTGAAAGATAAGCCCGACAAGCAGAACCAGCGCCGTGAGAAGCAGGAGACCGTCCACCCAGGCGTCGTCGCCTGAAAGGAAGTCCTGCCAGAACCCTTCCTGTGCTTCCTCGAGAAGTGATCGCGGCTCAGCCCGCGATAATGCGCGCACAAGCGGCCGCATGCCATATGCCCGGTTGACATTGGCGGAACCCGCCGCCAGCCCCAACCATGAGAAGCTGACCCTGTCAAGCAACATGCTTACCCCTGGGGGCCGCGTGCACGCCAATGCTCCCCGCATGCCCCTGCCCTGTATCCCTATTTTACCAGACACGATTTAAATCCGGGGGAAGAGCCGCAAGAAAGGCCTTAGTTGTAGCGATGATTGGACGGTAATCAGGGAAGCGCCTAGGGGATGACGTACGTAACTTGACAACCACTATATTGAAAATGCGAAAAAAGCGCGATATGAAAATCTGGCCAAAAGCTGGAATATGCCGCCATCATCCAGCAGAGCAGGCGTGTCCGCCGTTCCATCTGTTCCCGGTCGCCTGAGAGAACCCCTCTGAAAAAAACTGTTCCGTGTTCTGCTGATGGGTATCGCCATCAGGCGAGGAAATTCAGTCTGCTCCCGCCGGATGTCACGGTTTCCGGAGCGCTGGAGGAGTACGCTGCCTGCCGCGGGTACGACAACCGTGCTGCCGGCGCCTGTGCGAGCACGGCAAGCGCATCAGCCTCAGGGTTGTATCGGGCGGATAGGGTATCGCGGCTCACCGAACCCGTTTGTTCTGTTGTTGCGGCGCGTTGGGTAGGGGCCTGCGAACGGCGGGACGTCAAAGCCCGGCGAATAGCAGTCCGTTGTTCCTCGATGCTGGGCACGCCCGGCCGCGCCGTTCCCGCTCCCCCTCGCAAGGTCTCGAAGATCGCCCGGTTGAAAGACAAGCGGTTGCGCGTGTTTGCGCCGGCAACGTCCGCAGTGGCCTGTTGCGGCGAGGCGGCGTTCGGAGCCGTAATGGCAGACTCTGCCTCCTGGCTCATCGCCGCGCCGACCGCATCCGCGCGCTGGCCGTTCGTGTCTGGAGTGATTCTCTGTGACGTCGTCTCAGCCGCTTGCCGCAATCCGGCGATTTCCTGAAGCGGCCGCGTGACCTCGATGACGTTGGCGGTTTGTACCGGGACGGTTTCCGCCGCAACGGCCGGCGACGACGCTTGCACCGGAATCTGGTCCGCAATCGCTCTGATACGGCTCAAAGCAGCCAATGCTGCTATACGCTCGCCCATTTCTTTGTTTCCTGAAGATAGAACTATCGCGCCAAAGAACTGCCAGTCGGAGGAACGCGCACCATAAACGTTGTTCCACCAGCCCACACAATACAATAGCGGAAACCTCCCGGAAATAAAAGGCCTTTGCGGCCCATCATGCGTAAGTTATTGATTCGCAAATAATTACAGCGCCGGTCCCAGATGCTGAATCCAACGAAGGCAACGAAAAAGCGAAAAGCAATCTTCCTCGAGAGCGCCTGCCGACCCAGGCTTTCGTTTGCGGGAGGGACGTACAGGCGAGACCGGCAAGCGCAAAACAAACACCTCGGCAAACGTGGTCGCAACTGCTGCGCGCCGGACATGCCCGCTCGAAAAACGTGCGGAAGCGTGTTGCGAGGTGTGAGCTGGTTTGTTTGCGATGAGGTGCGGGGACCTGTCGGCCTGGAGGCACAGTTCGCCCTTTCGGTGCCAGATGAATTCCACGCGCCGCGAACTGGGTACGCCTCACATAAGCACGGAAGAAAGAGCCGCCCCGGATTGCCGCAAACTCCTCTCCCTCACCGCAATCGACTCAGACAAGACGACAGGACAAATATCCTTGGTGTTAAAGGCTTAGGCAGTACGGACCCCTTTGGCCTCCGGGCCTTTTCGCCCGTCGCCCACCTCGAAGACAACTTTCTCATTCTCTTTCAAGGTGCGGTTAACCGTCTCGACGTTCGATCGATGGACAAAAATGTCTTTGCCGCCTTCATCGGGGATGATGAAGCCATACCCTTTTTGCTCATTGAACCACTTCACAGTACCGGTAGGCATAACAGTAACTCCATATGCAACCCCAAGGCCCCTTCTTATTTACCCATGAGAACACAGTCCGCGAAGTCTGTCAAGGGGGTAGCTCGATTTTTTGACCGGGCGCCCTGGAATACCCGGCCCCAGATTGAGTGCTCCACTCCCGGAATTGGGGGTCCGCAAAGGCTGAAAATGCCTCTTGATTACCGACGAAAACGCGTCCACAATTGAGGCATCGAGCGGTCAAATCCCTCGCATTGCTGATTCACCGTTCCCAAACTCCGAAAGGGCCAAAACGCATTATGAAGCGCTCCGGTTTCTGCGTGGAACTTATTGTTATGCTTATAGTTACACTCATCTGGCCCATGGCGTCCAAGGCGGGCGAAATCCCTTCGAATAGCGACGTTTCCTGGCGCGTGTGGGTCCGGATACCGGCTGCTCCGCAGGATAGCGGCAAGGAAGACCTCCGGCCTGCCCGGCTTGCCATCGATTTTGCCGAAATCGTAGCGGCCACCGGCCAAGACGGCCAAGTGCCGCCCGATTCCATCCGGGTTGTGCAGTACGACGCGCAGGGCGGGAAACCCCTCTTGTACCAGAATGGCCAACCAGACCTGGGGGGCGGCGCGCCCCACCGCTTTGACAACGCTGGCATGCGCGGCTACAGCTACATGTACAACCTGATAAGCGGCGCCCAGCAAGGCGACCTGGTGTGGGTACACCGGCAAATGGGCGCGCAAGCATCCGTGTATGCGGTGAACTTCGATATTGTGCCGCATGATACTCCTCTGCCCCCCACTTTGCCGCGCCCCACTCTGGGTGACATCGATGCGCTCTACGCGCGTGAAGGATTCCTGTCCAGCCTTTATCACACGCAGCCCGCACCGGCCGACTGGAACGGCGACGGCAAGCCGGACCTCCTCGTGGGCAATATCCTCGGGCACATCTTATTTCACGAGAACATCGGAACAACCGAAGCGCCAGCGTTCCGAACCGGCGAGATGATGCGCGCGGCCGGCGAGAACATTGACGTGGGTTTTTACGCGGCCCCATGCGCGGCTGATTGGGACAGCGACGGCGACCTCGATGTCCTGTGCGGGGCGGATGGCGGAAAGGTGTTCTGGTTTGAAAACACGGGCGGTCCCGCCCAGCCCGCGCTGGACCCGCCAACGCCCGTGATGGCCGGCGGCGCTCCAATCGTCACGCCCCCCCAGCCCTGTCCGGAAATGACGTTCTACACGCAGGATTACGTGCCCGTGCCTGAGGTTGTGGACTGGGATGGCGATGGCGACGCGGATCTGCTCGTGGGAGGCTATGTCACCGGGCTTGTGTTCTATTTCGAGAACGTCAGCGGCGCGGCGGGAGCGCCGACGCTCCAGGCGCGGGGTCCCCTCGAAGCGGAAACCGGGCCCGTCGACACGCTTTGGCAAGCCGCGCCTTGCACGGCGGATTTTGACGGGGATGGGGATATCGACTTGCTGTGCGGCACCCTGGACCAGCGAGTGCTCGAATCCACCAAGACAAGTTGGCCTTCGTTCTTCTATTTCGAAAACGTGGGCACGCGCGCGGCGCCCCGATTGGCCCGCCGCGCATTTCCACTTGACGAAAACATTGACAACCTGACCAATCCCCGCGCAACCGATTGGGACGCGGACGGCGATCTCGATGTCGTGGTGGGCGTAAACTATTTCGTGAGACTGTTGCTGAACGTGGGCTCCCCGACACGGCCGCAGTTCAAGGCCCAGCCGCCCCTGACCCTTCCCTGGACGCCCCGTATAATGGCGGGATTTGCCGCGCCGCCCGCAGATTGGGATAACGACGGCGACACCGACTTCATCCTGAGCGGCGGCCGCACCGCCCGGTTCCTCGAGAACGTCGCCCCGGGCAACCCGCCCGAGTTCAAGGAACGCGGCCTGGTCTCCGCGGCCGGCGAGGTCATCTCGCACGAGTTCCTGCCCGGCGACGACCACAGTTTCGCCGACGCCTTCGATTGGGACGCCGACGGCGACCTGGACTACCTCCTCGGAAACTCCGCGGGCGAGGTGTGGTGGTACGAGAATATCGGCACGCCCGAGCGCTGGGAACTCGCTAAAGGACGCCAGTTCATGCTTGAAACAGGCAGTCCCCTTCATGTTGGTCAGCCGCTCGATGCGCCCATGACGGATTTCGCCACCCACTCGGGCAACCGTTCCGACCCCGCGCCGGGTGATTTCGACGGCGACGGCGACCACGACGTCGTCGTGTCCGACGCCTACGGCAAAGTGACGTATTTCGAAAACACCGGCACCAACAAGGCGCCTCTGTTCGCCTCAGGCATTGAATTGTTTGCCGGGGAGGGCCGTTGCGTCATGGCCGCCGCCGACTGGGACAACGACGGACTTCTGGACCTGCTGCCTTCGTGGACCGGCGACGGCCTGTGGTTCTGCCGGAACGTGGGCACTGCTACCGGCCCGCGCTTCGAGAAGACCCGCCGATACGACCTCACCTGGATTCCCTATCCGCATCCCTATCCCATCGACTGGAACCGTGACGGCGACCTCGACCTCATGATCGCATCGTCCTACTCGTTCTGCTACTACGCCGAACGGTCGTTCCTCGATGCTGGGTACGCCGAAGCGGAAATGATGGGTCCGCCCGAACAGAGGCCTGGGCAATGAGGTACGCGAATATGTCCCGAGCCACGCGACATTCCCAGGGTCTTTTTCGGGCAAGCCGGCAACAGAACGCGCCGCGGACCCGGGTTTGATCCAAGTCAACGGCGCAAGTTTTCTTGAATCCGGCTTCCAAACTCCGCGCACGGACATGCGAGGCATCACGCAATCAAAGTTGGCGTCCCTTCGGCAAGAGTTCTCAGCCGATACTGCCGACAATCTCGGCCAGTGCCGCGGTGACGGGCCATCTCTCTTTGTACCTGACGAACTCGACGTGGCCGTCCATCCACAACACGTTGCATCCACCGGGGATATGGTTGAATTTCCACCCTCCTGTGGTGCTGGCAAAGTCCAACATCATCGCAATCTGGTTCTGGGCCTTAGCGCTGCCGGCGGGATTGTTGATGTCGGTAATAAGGACGATCCGCTGGTGCTCAGCTCATTTTTCAGCCGAAAGATGTTTCTCGAGGAAACGCACCAGCGGTTCGAGCGCGATTTCGTGGCCGCCATCGTGGACGATGAGCTCGATGTTGCCGGGGACCCCAAGAGCGCGATAGGCGGGCACGATCTCAAGCAGGGCTTTACGCGCCAATTCCGGCGTGAACTGGGTGGGGGGTTCCTGGAGGCCGTTCTGGCACTGCAAGGGCCGCGGGGCAATCATGGCGTAGATATCGGGGAAGTCGACCAGGTCGCGCAGACCGTCGAACTTCCAGCACATGCAGTGATTCTGCTCCATCTGGTCCATGTAGGTGAGAAACCCCGCGCTGACGGTCGCGGCCACCCGCGGGTCCATCGCGCCGAGCCACATGGCCATCTCGCCGCCCAGCGAGAGGCCCGCGCAGCCAATGCGCGCACCATCGACATCGGTCCGGCTGCGCAGGTAATCCACGCACCGCATTAGGTCCCACAACCGTTCGCCCATCAACGTGCGCCCCTCCTCATATACTTCGTGCTGGCCGACATCGGTGCTGATAACAACAAAGCCGCGTTTGGCCAGTTCGCTGCCGAAGAGCTTGTACATGGTCTGTCCGGGGTCGAAAGGCGTCATGCGGCCACCCCCGTGGCCATGAATCGCAACAACCGCCGGCATCGGCCCTTTGGCGTCAACCGGCGCCGCCAGCATGGCCTGAATGACACGGCCGGACGTCACTCGCAATTCCACCGTCTCCAACCGATACGCTTCGCGGTCCTCGGTGTTCAGAACCCGTGCATCCAGCGGAATAGCGCCCCCGTTCTCGGCAAGGTCGCGCATGTGCATGAGGTCAAACAGGCGGTCCCTCAGGGCGCTGGGCGATTCAGCCCTTCCCGGACGCTGACTGTGTTCCCGGACGCTGTTTTCCGCCGCAAACGCTGGCAACAGCAGGACAACGGCCAGGATTGGGACGCATATCGTGGCGAGGCGTCGCAGCATGGTTCCCCCTATTCCTGTTTTGTCTTTTCCCACCCGTTGAGCTTGAGCACATCGTCGTAGTAATCGCTCTTGCCGAGCTGTGCTTCGAAATCCTTTCGGAAAGCGTCTTTGCCGGGTTTGCCGGCAGGCCAGAGTTCATCGAGGAACTTCCAGGCCAATTCCCCGTTGCCCGAGTAGATGAGATCGAGCATGTTGCCCCACAGGGAAGGCGGGGCTTTCCCCCACTCCTCATCCTCGAAGGTCATGCCCATGACTTCCTTATTGTCCCAATCGGCGCGTACGCTGTCCACACGCTTTTGCCATTCCGCCTCGGCGGGCGCGGGTTTGCGCATCAAATGCGCGGCGAGATGAAAGCTCCCGTTCTGATACAACAGGACGATGGGTGGGTGCACGGAAGATGCATGGGACGCGCCGAAGTAGTCGAACGCCATATCAGCGGCGTGAAATTCGGCGATGCCGTCTCCGTCGGCATCTTTGATCATTGCCCCTGAGTCGCGGGCCTCGAGACGCGCCATGAGCGCCGGAGTGTCTCCCAATGAAAAGACAAGGTAGGAGAAACAGCAGTGCGCCCCGCCGCTGAACGTTTGCAGCACCAGCTCCTCCTGTTTGTCGCCGTCGAGATCGCATACCGTCGGACAATTTTTGAGCACTTCGACGAACTCTTCCACGGACTGTTCGTAGACCACCTGCTCGCCCTTGCTGAACTGGATGCGGCTCTGCCAATACAGATTCTTCGGCCCGAAGATGCGTATCGTGAACGGGCGGTATTGGATCTGCTCGCGCAGGACTTCGGGGCCGGGTTCGGCCGGGTTCTGAGCCAGAACAGCTGAGCAGAGTATGAAACCGGCGGCAAAACCCACGAGCGCAACTGATGGACGCATCACAAGACCCTCCCCGTTCGGTGAGGCAACTTAACTGATATCCTCTCGGCGGTGATACTGCATTAATGTACAAGATTTCATCGGAGTTCCGCATGTTCGCGGAAGGAGGCGGACGGGAAGCTGCAACAAGGGGACCGAGCAGTCGTGAAGGGACCAGAAGGGCGTGAGCGACAAAAAGGCCTGACGGGAGACCGGAGCGCCGAGTCTGATCCGTTCGCACGTAGTGCCGGCCTTGGATTTCCCGGGGCCTTGCCGCATACTGAGAGCCATTCCCAGTGTATCCGGAGGGCAGTAACCATGGTCCGCACGACCGCCATCGTTCTTTTGCTGATTCTCGCCGCCGTTTCAGCGGCGCACGCCGCAACACCCGAAACCATCGGCATCCCGCTGAAACCTGATCCGCCTATCGCCGTAGACGGCAATCTGGGCGATTGGGAGGGCGTCCCCAACATCCACGCCATCGACACGCCCGAGCAGGCGGTCTGGGGCGCGAACAGTTGGACCGGCCCCGCCGACCTGCATGGGACCGTCCGTCTGGCGTGGCGGCAGGAATACCTGTTTATCGCCGCCGAAGTGGTCGACGACACCATCCACCAGACCCAGCGCGGCGCGAATATCTGGAAAGGCGACCATATCGAGGTCTATCTCGATGCCGCGCCGGACATTGACCCCGGCCGCGAAACCTACGGCCCCGGCCAGTACCAGCTCGCGATCAGCCCGGGGAATTTCCAAAACACCGGCGACGCCTTCACGGACTGTCCGCCGGAAGCCTATTGCTACCGCCCCGAGGCCCAACCCATCGAGGGCGCGCTCGTCGCGTCGGCACGTGTCGCGGAAGGTTACGTCCTTGAAGCAGCCATACCGTGGACCCTGTTCGGCGTCGCCCCCGAAGCAGGAACGTTCCTCCGCATCGAAGTGACCCTGTCCGACACGGACGGTCCCGAGGCGCGCCAGGAAGCCATGCTGGCCCTGTCAAGCGAGAAATGGGGACACAGCCGCTCGCGCCTCATCCCCGCGTTGCTCGCCGGCACGGACGGGGTGCCGCCCGAACGCGCCGACCGGCTGCCTCTGTTCGACGAGGTGCGCCTTCAACGCGGCGAGAAGAAGGAAATGACCATCACCGCTCCCCCGGCCCCCGAGGGCAAGCTGGCTGTCCTCTTCTTGAAGGCCCGCCTCGACACCGAGCGCGTGGCGGGACATACCCCCGCCCTCCGTCTCGTGCTGAACGGCACCCCACTGACGGGCGAGCGGCTGGTGGACAAGCCGATGCGTGTCCTGTCGCGCAACGGAGCCATCTATTCGATGTACGCGGGCGAGCGGATGACCACATATTACGCCCCCGACTTCGAGAAGGCGGACCGCGACACCTATTACGGGCTTCAGGAAGGCGTCAAGGCCTGCGAGTTCCAAATCAACGTAACGGACCTCCTCCGCGAAGGCGAAAACATGCTCCTGGTCGAGAATGCGGCGTCGCCGAACGTCGACCGTGTCCTCGTTGCCGGGGAAGCCGCTCTTGCGTTTCGCACACCGCCTCCCCCGCCCAAACCCAAGGCAGGTCCACCCACCGGCCCCCTCGAAACCTGCGTCCCGCTCGAAACGCACGAAACGGCCTTCGATTTCCGCGAGACCGAGGGCGCGCGAATCGAGATCGCGCTGGGCGGCGAAACGTTTGTTGTGGAAAGCCGCTTCTCGTGCCCCGAACCGGCATGGAAGACCGGTTCCTGCGACTACTTCCGCCATACCCGCCAGGTAACGCGATTTCCGGAGGGGCTCGAGGTCACGGACAGCTTCACCAACCTCACCGGCGCCAATCTGGCCCTCATGCACCGGCATGAAACCACGGTCGCGGGCCTTGAGGGCGTCTGGCTGGCGGGGTTACCCCAGCCGGGGCTGACGGGCAAGAGCGGATCGTCTCAGAACCCCACCACCTTCGGGGCCAGCCAACACGCCGGCCTCGGGTTGTTGCCGCGCGATGATGTGTTCCGCATCCACGTGGCCAACTACGCCATGAACGGCATGCTCGGGCTGGCCGACAACAACCTCGTTATCCCCCCGGGCAAGGAATACAGCGCGAAATGGCTCATCGTGCCCACGGCCGCGCCCGACTACTGGCGGTTCATCAATGCCGCGCGCCGCATGATGAACGCCAACTTCACCATCGACGGGGGGTTCGCTTTCCTGCGAGCGGGCGACATTACCAGGAAATGGACGGACGAACTGACCACGAACTTCCTCACGTTCAAGGATCCGGATTACGTGTGTTCCGGGATCAGCCACCTGACGGTCAATGGTGAACCGTGCCACGGCACCGCGTTCCAACAGGTGCCGCACGATTCATTCAGGGAAGCATTTGCGCGTTGGCGCGGGCTATACCCGAATGCCGATTACCTCGTCTATTTCCACTGCTTCCTGGACGTCACCGAGGACGGGCCCGAGCGGTTTGCCGACTCCCGCACACTGGGAACCGACGGCAAACAGGGGGACTACGGCAACCCCAGGCTCCGGCTCTTTATCCCCGCCGAGAACAACAGTTACGGCCCCGCCGTCGCGAAAAACGTCGACATCATTCTCGATGAAATCGGCGCCGACGGAGTCTATTGGGACGAACACGAGTACAGCCGCGCCATGTACCATTTCGGTGAGCCATGGGACGGCGTCTCGGGCGACATCGACCCGAAGACCATGGATATCGTGCGGCTGAAATCCTCGGTCACCTTGTTGAGCGAACCGTGGCGCGTGGCTCTGGCCAGACGCATCCTTTCGCGCGGCCCACTGATCGGAAACGGCGCGCCGTTTACCCAGGCCATGGCCGGCCTTCGTTTCCCATGCTTCGTCGAGACCGGCAGCATCACGAACTGCACCCATAACCACCTCTATTCGCCCATAGCCCTCGGCGACCATCTCACCGAGCGCAGCGAACTCGATGCATACCGGAATATGCTCGCGGCCCTCGATTACGGCTGTGTCTATCACTGGTACAACGACGTGCTGGTGATTCCCACGCACTACCATCTCACGCGCTACATGTATCCCATCACCCCGCTGGAACTTCACGAGGGGTATATCATCGGCAACGAGCGCATCATCACCAACCGGAGCGGACTGTTCGGATGGGGCGACAACTCGAACCACGAGGTCCACGTGTTCAACGACGAAGGACGCGAGGTTGAAGGGTTCGAAGCTCCATTGATCACACTCGAAGACAAGACCTGCACCGAACTCCGCATCGGCGAGGACTGGTCTGCCGCGATCATACGGAAATAGATAGTTTTGGGGACACAATACTCAATTGAGGTGTTCCGCACATTGTCTACCACGAGTGTCTTGAACATTCATGGTGATAATTGAGTATTGTGTCCCCAAAACTCTAGAGTGGTCTCATGGACGTTGTTGCGTCATCATCTTCGCGCTGTCCGGCCCCCGTGGTGCGCCAAGTCACCTGCAAGACGGTGCTGAACAAGTGCAGTATCAGCGACTACTCGCTGAACTGTTACGTGGGGTGTGCACACGGGTGCGGGTATTGCTATGCCCGCTACATGCAGCGGTTTCATCCTCATGAGGAGCCCTGGGGCTGTTTCGTTGACGTGAAAACCAACGCGGTCGAGGTGCTCGAGAGACAAGTTCGGCGCCTGCCGCCCGGGGCGGTCTTCATGAGCAGCGCCTGTGACGGATGGCAGCCGCTCGAGCGCACGTGGCGTCTTACCCGCGAATGCTGCCGTGTCCTGCTCGAGCACGGATTCCGCGTTGACGCCCTCACCAAGAGCGCCCTCATCCTGCGGGATCTCGATATCTTCGCCAAAGGCAACGGCCGCGTCGGCGTAACGGTGACCACGCCCGATGAGCGCCTCGCCGCCCTCTGGGAACCTTGCGCCAGCACCGTGGCCGAACGTTTCGAGGTCCTGGCACGCGCTCACGACGCCGGCATCGAGACGAGCATCATGTTTGGCCCGCTGCTGCCGTTTCTTTCGGACAACGAAGCGTCTCTCGACGCGTTGTTCGAACAAGCTGCGCGGCTTGAGGTCGACGTTATCTGGGTAGACGCCCTCAACCCCCGCCCAAAAGTCTGGGAATCGGTGCGGGCAACGTTGCAGCGCGATTTCCCGGACCTCGAGGAGCGCTACCGCCGGGTGCTCTTTGCGCCGGTGGTGCGCAAGGCGTACGTGAAAGCGTTGGGCGAATGGGCGCGGCGCGCTGCCAAGAAACACGGCGTTCTTGACCGCCTCGCGGGATGCCCCTGAGCAGAGGCGCCCGGACTACTCCCGCGCAAGCGGCTCGAGCCGGTCCGGCGACACGCGCACCAATTGCGCCAACAGCGGCATGCTGCGCTCTGCGTTCATATACGTGCAGAGGACGAGGTCTGGCTCGACCTCGGTGATCGTACCCATGGCCCACGCTGCATAGTCGATGACCGTGCCCGCGTCCCAGTGCAGGCCGCCATCCCGGCTGACGTTAACCGCATAGTGCGGGTACCGGTGGGCGCAGACGAGCACCCCGGAAGCCGTCTTCGCCATGGACTGCGCGTACCCCGGGAACGTGGCGCGGCTGGCAGCGTCCCAGGTTGCGCCGCCATCATAGGACCAGCACTGCCACATGTACGGGCTGTACACCGGGCGGATCAGGGCCGTCACGGTCTGCCCCATTACCGCGGCCGTGGGTTCGGTAAGGTCCAGCGAGCCGGGGATGGTCCCCCGCTCGGCGTTAGTCCATGACGGCCGGTCAAGCTCGATGGGGGCGGACCACGCCGCGCCTGAGTCCGCGCTCCGGATCACGTAGGCTTTGCAATGGGTGGCGCTCCACGAGCGGACATCGGTAAACGTGGCGCCTTCGTCCATCGCCCCTCCCAGCAGGAAGCGCATCAACACGCCGTCACTGTTCAGGGTCACGGGACCGTACGGCACGAGGCTCTTGGGCACAGCCGGCCACTCGGGCGCCACCGTTGAGGGGACGGGCTCGGTCCAAGTAGCGCCGTTATCCGGCGATTCGCTCATCAAGATGCCCGGCACAGGGTTTCCCGTCTCTGCCTGAGGGTGGTAGACCATAACCATGAGGCGGCCGTCAGGGGTGGCAAACATGGTGTTCCCGTAGTCGGTAACCTTTCCGAGCGACTCGGGCAGCGTCTCGGGCGCCTGCCACGTGCGGCCCTTGTCTTTCGAACGGACAAGCCGGCTGCCCGCCGCGATCAGCACGTCGCCGTCAGGAGCAATGCATGCGCTGGGCATCTCCTCGCTGGACAGGCCAATCGTGAAAGCATGGGAAGGAATGGCTGCCTCCGCGTTCCAGGGCTGGGCCTGGACGGGCGCTCCGGCTGCGCGGATGTTGCGGAAACGGTACCATCCGTAACCCGCAAGACCTACCAGACCGGATGAATACGTGTCGTCTTCCACATGCACGGCACGCCGTCCGTCCACCCACACGTCAATCGAGGGCCCCTGCGCCGCGACGCGCACGGAGTACCACCGGTCGGTCTCGCTCGGAACCCCCGGAACCCATTCCGCGGCGAGGTGGCGCAGATAGGCGTCGCCGTCGATCGTAGCCACGGCCGCCCAGAAGTGCTTCGCGCGAAGCTGTTGGCCGCCCCAAGGGAAGTAGACAAGGTACGCATGGTTGACGTCCTGCGAGCGCAGCAGAATACCCGCGCTGCCGGTGCCGGTTTCTCGATAGTCGCCGTTGAACTCGAACTCGACCTCGAGGTCCGCATACGCCTGCCCGGTCCAGAAGGCCCGGCTGTGCAGATTGCGCTTGTCGGGCGGCCGGATGACCCCCTCTTCGTCCTGGGTCCACGGCTCGCCGGAGAACCGCCACTGGCCGTCCAATTGGAGCGCGGGCCCGGGACCCTGGCCGGCGCCTGCGGCCGCCGTTTCCGGAGAGCCCACCTTCTGCCCGCCCACACGTTTCACCCACTCGGCCGCTCGGCCCACGATGCCGGCATCGTTCGTGATGGTGAGAAAGACCATACCCTCGATGCGTTTGGCGTGGGCGAGTTTGAGCGCAGTGCCGCATTGCTGGTCGAACTGCTCGGGAGACATGGGCTTGTTGTTGCCATAATCGTAGAGATAGAGTCCGAGAACGATGGGTTTCTCAGGAAACCGTTCCTCGAGATACGCGACCGATTCTTCCACTTTGCCCAAATCCGTGGCATGCCACACCCAGAGGCTGATCACATCGAGTTCACGGATGTAATCGTCGATATTCGCGATGCCGTAGTTCATGGTATAGAGGACCCCCCAGAGCTTGATCTGAGGGCATTGGGCGCGCAGGAGGGCGCGCAATGCGGCGATGTGCTCGGGCTTGAGTCCCCGGTCGATCTGCTGGCTGCTCATATCGTCGAGGAGCACGCCTTCAACCTGGGGATAGGCCTTCCCAACATCCGCCACGCGCGCCACGGTCTTCCCGTATTCGAAGGGGGGCCCGCCGTTTTCGTCGTCGCAACCGATTTCCCACACCAGGCGCGGCGCATGGGCTACCTCAGCCGTGAGCGCCATGGCCGGGACCTCATCGCGCGGAAGACCGTTCCCCCCCATCGCGATATTGGGAACATCGAGCAGTTTCGCCCGTTCGGCCGGAGCCGCCTGAGCAAAAGTCGCCAGCGTGTGAGGTCCCGCCTCGGCCATTTCCGGATTGCCCCAGACCCAGAGCAAGTCTCGAATGGCCGGAGACTCGTTGGCTTCCTGCGCATGTGCAGCTGCAACCGCGGCGGCCGCAACACACATTCCTAAAACCAGCATTCGAACCGCGCCAGCGTCTTTCATGACCTGTTCCCTCCGCACGGATTCCGACACTTGTTAATTCAGGAATATCGCAGCCAATACTCAGTATACGCGAACTTCGAAAACCCGGGCGTGATCGAGCCCGTTCGTAGCCGTTACGTTGAGCCTGAGAGCTGAAATGGGGCCCGGCAGTTTCACCTTGTGCACTCGCCGGCGCTGGTAGTTGCCCGTAACGTCGACGACGGTCTGCCAACGGCCTTCGCACTTGACCTCGACGGCATAATCGCGCACGGTCTCAGGCTGGGGCTGGCCCCATTTCATCCGGGCCGCATACGCGTCGGAATGCGTCAACGTCAACACGCGATGCATGCCCGTATCGAAAATGATCTGCACTTCGGAGACGGGCACCGGCCCGTCCCACTCGAGCTGAAGCCAGGCTGGCAGTCCCGCAGCCGGCTCGCTCATCCACCGGTGCAAACCTTGCGCGCCGCGCTCCGGTTTGACTCCGCGGGATCCATGGGTCGAACGCGTTGGCCCTGAGATCACGTTGGCAGCCCCACCTCTGGGTTGTGCGCTCGAAGCGGACACCTTGGCATCGCGGGCACGGTCTTTCGGATCCAGGTTGACCACCCCAATCAGATAGGCATCATCGCGCAACAACCGTTGCTGGATGGCGCTCATGGTCTCCGGATCGGCGGCAAGGTCCGCGGGTTCGATGCCCTGCTTCACGGCATAGGCCGCCGCGGTGCCCACGCCCTGCCCAATCGCCGCGCAGGTGGCCATTACGCGCGTCGACGCGAACGCCACATGCGTGGCCGAGATGTTGCGCCCCGCGAACATGAGGTTGCGCGGCCCCTCGGAAACACAGGCGCGGAGAGGTATGTCATACACGTAATCGAGTTGATGCTGGGAGCACGGATGTTCGTCAGGCACGTCCACCCCCGAGGGCGGGTGTGTATCGATGGGCCAGCCCCCGTAGGCAATAGCGTCGTCAAACGCATGGGACTCCTGAAGGTCCTGTTGGGTCAACACGTGCTGGCCGGCAAACCGGCGGCTCTCGCGTTTGCCGGGCACGAAGCCAAACCAGTCCAGCACCCAATTATCCGCCCCATGGTCGCCGCCGTTCTTGAGGTGGTCCCAGACCCCCAGCAGAATCGCCAGCAATTCGTCGCGAATGACTTCGTTGTCCTTGATGGTATCCAGTTGCCCCCCCCACTCGAGCCACCAATAGCCATACTCGAGGCTCTGATCGACGCCCGGCTTTCCATGGGGACGGTGTTTGAGCTCTTCCTCCGTGAATTTCCGCACCCACGGCGGGGGCGTAAACGGTACGGGGCGCCCCATGTCGCGCCCCATAAACAGCAACGACGAGCCAAGTGTCTTCTCGTCCGCGGCCTCGGGCGCAAAGGACTCGTTAAACTCATTACGCCCCTCGCGCCCCATGCGGAACGGCGCTTGAGCTTCGGCGCCGAGACGCCCGTCTCCGGTGCAGTCCACAAAGACCTTCGCGGCAATGGTGAACCGGTCTTCGGTAGGCTCGCGTTGCGCGATCGCATGCGTGAGCCGAGTGCCTTGGGTCTTGGCGCCCACCACAGCCGTATTGAGCATAAGCTGCAGATTGGGTTCAGCCCGGCACTTGTCGTAAAGGATGAGATCGAGCATCGAGGCCGACCGCTGCGGATTCTGGACGGCCGCATCGAGACGGATTTCCTCGATGATGCCCCCTTCGCGCGTTTCGGTCTCCAGTTCCGCGCCTCGTCCCCCCGAACAATCCGCTCCAACAATGTGCATGCGGATTTCGCTCGACGCGTTGCCCCCAAGAACGCTGCGGTCCTGGCAGAGGATCACGTTAGCCCCCAGACGCGCCGCCGCGAGCGCGCAGGGAACGCCCGCAGGCCCGCCCCCGGCTACCAGAATGTCGCAGGTTAGGTCATGCTGGTCCATAGGCGCCCCCTTTCCTGATTCTGGACCGCTTACAGGCCCGTTTCAGACATCATGGTACCCTAACCTGGGCGTTTTCGCACAATTCAGCGTGGTCCGCGCAAGATTCTCCGTACTAGTGCGGAAAGAGATAGTCGATAAGCGCCGGCCCGTCCGAAAAATCGGGGATCATGATGTCGGCACCTGCTTTGACCAGGCGCGGGTACTTGTCCATGTTCCAGCCGTGGCCCACGATTTCGTCGGAAGCCACGCCGACGGCGACACAGTCATTGTCTTTGGCATTGCGTATTTCGACGGGACCATCGCCGACAATCAGCACTTCCGAGCCATGAAGATTGTTCGTCGCGATGATCTCCTTGAGCACCATCTCCTTGTTGTAATCCTTATACTCGCGGAGGGCGCCCCAGATCTCCTGGAAATACGGGGCCACGCCCACAAGGCGCGCCTCGTTGCGCACGTCGGCGCGGTCGGTGCCGCTGAAGATATACATAATGACGTTCTTCCGGGACAGGCGTTCGAGGAAATCCAGCGCCCCCCGCAAGGTGACATCCTTGGGCGTGAGCGTGCCGTTCTCGAGGTCCCGGATACGCTCGCTCACGCGCTCCATGAGGCGGTCGTTGTAGATCTTCTTGTAGCCGTGGGAGTCGAGAATCTTGTCTTCGGGCACGTTGCCGTGAGCTTTCACCATTTCGACGAGACGCTCCATTTGAAGAATCGTCTGAATGCCCGTCGAGTCCTCGATATACTCGCGCACCTCCTCTTCGATTTCCGGTGAAGGCCCCTCCGGCGCCTCACCGGTGATCATTTCGACCATGAGCGGACCCATCACAAGTTGCCAGCCCTCGCGCAGAAGGCTGACCGTTCCGTCGAAGTCGAACAGGACATGCTTGAAGCGGCCCCGCTGTACTTCGTTGATGACGTTGATTTGAGTTCCGGGAAGTTCTGTGCCTTTCATAATTCCTCGCTATTCCACCATGAATTCGACCAGTGTATGGACAGGGTAAGCCCGTAACCGTTCGCGACCCTTCAATAAGGGCAATTCGATCACGAACGCTATCTCGACAATCTCGGCGCCAAGCCGCTCGACGAGCTTGGCGACGGCCTCCATGGTGCCGCCCGTCGCCAGCAAATCGTCAATCAGCACGACGCGCTCCCCGGCATTTAAGGCATCCTTATGAATCTCAAGCGTATCCGTACCGTACTCGAGTTGGAACGTCTCAGAGAGCGTTTCGGCGGGCAGTTTTCCGGGTTTACGCACCGGTACGAACGGTAACCCGAGGGCGTACGCGAGAGCGCCGCCGAACATGAACCCGCGGGCCTCGGCGCCCACAATCGCATCGACGCCCCGGTCCGCGTACCTGTCCCGCCAACCGTCAATGATGTGCTTGAAGGCAGGACCGTTCTTCAGCAAGGTGGTTATATCCTTGAACTGAATGCCGGGTTTAGGGAAATCCGGCACGTTGCGGATCAGTGCTTCCAAGTCCATCGTCTGAGTTTCCTTCCTCTACAGAGCCGCACACTGCCGCCTGGGGCGGCGGAAGGGTTATACAGATACGACCCATTTCCGGTCAATTCGTTGCTGGTCGCGCCGGAAAACGGGGCTCTCGAAGCCTGGTCAAGGCATGAAGTCTTCGGCGTGTTCCGCCACAAAGAATCGCAGCCGGCGCATCACGTCCTTCTCGATCTGGCGGATGCGCTCGCGCGTCAACCCAAACTGCTTGCCGGTTTCCTCGAGGGTATGCGCCTGTCCGTCGGTAAGGCCATACCGATACCGCATGATCTCGGCCTCGCGGCCCGTCAGCTGAGCCATCAGTTGCTCGAGCTGCTGGTCGATCTCGATCTGGACGACGGCCTCGTCAATGCGCCGCGGCTCGAGGCTCTCGGGAATGCCCCGCCCCATGTCTTCGTCGGTACTCTCGAGTCTGTCGAGAGGGCTGACGTCTTCCACGAACGACTGAAGCTTCTGGGCTTCCGCGACTTTGATGCCCAGGACTTTCGCCACTTCTTCCGGGTCGGGTTTTTTGCCGCTCTTGATATAGAGCTCTTCCGCGGCCTTCTTATACTTGGCAATGTTGTCGGTAACGTACACGGGAATGCGCACCGTTCGTCCGTAGTTCGAAAGGGCTCGGGTGATTGCCTGCCGTATCCACCATGTGGCATATGTTGAGAATTTGCAGCCCCGGTCGGGGTCGTAGCGCTCGACCGCCTTCATAAGCCCGACGTTGCCTTCTTCAATGAGGTCCTGGAGCGGCAAACCGTAATACAAATACTTTTTGGCGATACTTACCACCAGCCGCAGATTCGAGACGATAAGCTTGCGGCGCGCGTCGCCGTCGCCCTGCTGGGCCCGGCGCGCAAGACGCACCTCCTCCGTGGTCGAGAGGAGAGGGATTCTCGATATCTCGCCCAGATAGGTGCTTAAGCTTCCGTCCTTGATCTTCTGCATGCCGTTGTCCTGTTCGCATAGATGGCGCATCGAAACCGGCGCCGCCCTTCTCGACCCTGAAGAGCCGTCGTCCGTTCGATAACCGGCCGTGCTTTACGGTAGTATGCCGTGTTCGAGGTTGTCAAACCTTCTGACTCTTAACACTCCTTCCCATCTCATCTCGACCCGTAAGTTCAGCACGTTTTCAGATTATTCACATCAATGCGGCGCTCTGCACGTGCCCCACTATATCTGGATCGGGACCTTGAGTCGAATACTCATTAAGTAATAGATCTGGCCGCGGTGTTCCAAGGGGCGCCACACGCCGCGAGATTTCCCTGGCGCACTCTTGCTCCCGCCTTCTCTCACGATTTGACATTGGCCCGTCCACGCGACAGAATCCTCCGCGATATGCTGGATGACGATCACAGATACATGGAGTATGCGCTGCGCGAAGCCGAGCGGGCTCTCGAGATCGGCGAGGTGCCCATTGGCTGCGTTATCGTCAGCGAAGGCCAAATCGTTGGCAAAGCTCATAACCAGCGGGAACTCCTTCAAGACCCTACTGCCCACGCCGAGATACTCGCAATCACGCAAGCAGCGGCGCACTACAAGAGCTGGCGTCTGGAGGGCGCCAAGCTCTATGTCACCCTTGAACCCTGCGCAATGTGCGCGGGCGCAATCATATTGGCGCGTATCGCCGAAGTGTATTTCGGAGCGCATGACCCGAAAGCAGGGATGTGCGGCAGCCTGATGAACCTGCTCGAAGATTCCCGCTTCAACCACAACCCCAGGCTGTTCTCCGGTCTGATGGCGGAGGAATGCGGAAGGCTCTTGACCAATTTCTTCCGGCGCATCCGCGAAGACGCCGCCAACCACCCCAAGCCCGGCCCCAATCGGAACTGACGCGCCTCAAGCGAGGAACCAGCCGGAACCGGGGCCTTGCGCGGACATCCGCGGACTTCATAACCCCTTCCCCGAATTGCTATACTTCCTGAAACAGCGCATTCCCGCCAGGAGGACATCGTTTTTCTTCCGGAAACAACGGTGTTCAGGGCGGAGATTCGCATATTCTGTATATCCATGATGTGAGAAAAGGGACCGGACTATGAGCGATGTACTGCCGCAATTGATAGAAATGACACGGTACCTGGCGAATCCTGCGAAGGAATTTGCCATCCTCGGGGAGGGCAACACGTCGGCGCGTATAGACGACGACACTTTTTATGTCAAAGCTTCGGGGACCTCGATGGTAAACATCGACGCGAACGGTTTCGTGAAGGTGTCGATCTCGAAAGTGACGCCGCTGCTGGATGATCTGGGCGCGGGCGATAAGGAGGTGCAGGAGGCGTTTCAGCATGCCATGATCGACCCGCCCGAGGGCAAGCGGCCTTCGGTCGAGGCAATCCTGCACGCGATTCTGCTCCAGGTGCCCGAGTTCTCGTTCATTGGCCACACGCATCCCACGTATACCGCCACGCTGCTGTGCTCGAAAAAATGCGAAGAGGCGGTCGAGGGACGGCTGTTCCCCGACCAGATCGTCTCGATGAAGCACAAGTCCGTATATGTTCCCTACACGGACCCGGGCCTTCCCCTGGCCCGCGAGGTCAAGAAACGGTTCGAGGCATACGTTGACGAGCAAGGCGTGCTGCCCTCGGTGATCATGATGCAGAATCACGGGCTCATCGTCATGGGGAATTCGCCGCGGGCCGTCGCCAGCGGTACCGAGATGACCGAGAAATCATCGAAAGTCATCGTGGGAACATACGCCATGGGCGGGCCCAATTTCCTCGCCCCGAAGGACGTGGCGCGTATTTTCACCCGGCCCGACGAGGCCTACCGCCTGAAAACCATCACCGGAAACCAATAGCTACGAATCCCAGGAAGGAGACGCCGTTGTGGCCAAGTTAGACGACTATCGCAAAGCAAGACACCCGTTGCCGAAGACATACAAGGCTTGGCAGATTTTCGGAGCAGGGTTTGAGAACATCGGAAAAGACGGCAAACCAACCACGCTGGAGCTGCGCCCGCCCAGGGACAACGAGATCGTTCTCCGCGTAGACGCCCTGGGCTTGTGTTTGTCGGACATCAAGATCATCAAACAGGGCAGTGCGCATCCTCGCTTGCGCGGCCGGGACCTCGCGACCGAGCCCACCGTCTTGGGCCACGAATGCTCCGCCACGGTGGCGGCTGTCGGAAAACAATGGCAAGACACGTTCAAGAAGGGCGAGCGCTACATCGTCCAGGCCGACATCTATTACAACGGGTTGGGTTACGCGTTCGGCTACCTCATTCCCGGCGGGCTGGCGCAATACTGTTACCTTGACGAGCGCGCGCTCGCGGGCGACGAAGGCTGTTATCTGCTCCCCGTGCAGAATGACACCGGCTACAGCCAATCGGCCTTGTCGGAACCGTGGGCGTGCGTCGAGATGTCCTACAACCTCGAAGACCGCATCATCCCAAAAGAAGGCGGCAAAATGCTCGTCATATCCAATGATGCCGGCGCCGCCAAACGCGCGTATCCCGGAGCGAGCGTGGTCGCCGCCAGTCTCGAGAGTGTGCCGGACGGGCCTTTCGACGACATCGTCGTGCCAAACCCGACGCCCGGCATCGTCGGCGCTCTCGCCGGCAAACTCGCCAAGGGCGGCGTCATGTTTCTCTTGGGGAAGCCCGCGGAAGACGGCATGGTGACTCTCGATGTGGGCCGAATCCACTACGAAAGCCTTCGGTTTTATGGCGGCGGCAGCGACGTTGGGGCAGCAGGAAAAGCGAATGCCCGGGCGGACCTGCTGGCGCAGGGCAACTCGCTGTTTATCGGTGCGGGCGGCCCCATGGGGCAGATGCACGTCCAGCGGGCCATTGAACTGCCCTGCGGCTCAAGGCGGGTCGTGGTCACCGACTTGGACCGCGAACGCCTCGACCATATCGAGCTGCGTTTCGGCGACATGGCCAAGGCCAAGGGGGTCGAACTGTTCACGCTCTCCCCCGCCCAGTTCGGTTCCCAGGATGAAATGAACTCGAAGATTCGAGAACTGTCCCCGAACGGTTACAATGACGTGTGCGTCCTTGCGCCGGTTGCGCCACTGGTCACGCAGGCGTGCGGGTTCGCCTCGGACAACGCGATCGTCAACGTGTTCGCCGGCATTCCCATCGGCAACCCCGCCCAAATCATGCTCAGCGACCTCTGCCGCGGCGTGAAGATCATCGGATCCAGCGGGTCGCGCATCCGCGACTTGCGCCGCATCCTCGAAATGGTCGAGAAGGGCGAATTAAACACCGACATGAGCGTCGCGGCGATCGGGGGACTGAACAGCGCGCGCGAGGGCCTCGAAGGCGTTCGAGACGCACGGTTCCCGGGCAAGACGGTCATCTACACCCAGATCCTCGACATGCCGCTCATGGCATTGGAAGACGTTCCAGCCAGGATCCCCGAACTGAAGGACAAGCTGGGGCCTCAGGGCTGCTGGACCAAAGAAGCCGAGGCCGCCCTGTTGGAGAAGTACCTGTAATGAAAAGACTTAAGGACCGTAAAGCAATTGTGACCGGCGCTGCCCAAGGGTTAGGCGCTGCCATCGTCGAACATCTCGCTGAAGAGGGCTGCGACGTTGTCGCGTGGGACGTCCAGCTCGACAAGGTGCAAGAGTCGGCCGCCATCATCGGGAAGAGGACGGGCCGCGTGGTGTTCGGACGGGCCGTCGATGTGACGGACCCCGATGCCGTAAGGCAAGCTGTCGAGGAAAACGTCATGGAATTGGGCGGTCTGGACGTGTTCGTGTCGAACGCGGGCATCCTGATCTCTGGCGATTCGCTGGAATTCGACGTTGCAAAGTGGCGCAAGGTCATCGACGTAAACCTTGTCGGTTACTTCACTTGCGCTCGTGAAGCCGCGCGCGCCATGTTAAAGACAGGCGGCGGCTCCATCATCCAGATCAACTCGAAATCGGGCAAGAAGGGCAGCTTCCGGAACAGCGCCTACGCCGCGAGCAAATTCGGCGGTATCGGCGTCACCCAGAGCCTGGCACTCGAGTTCGCCGAACAGGGCATCCGGATAAACAGCATCTGCCCTGGCAATCTCCTGGATTCCCCCCTCTGGGTGGATAGCCTGTTCAAACAATATGCCGCAAATCAGGGGATCACCGAGGCAGAAGTAAGGCAGAAGTACATTGACCAAGTCCCGATGAAGCGCGCATGCCAATACCGCGACGTCACCAACGTGGTCATTTTTCTGGCCTCGGACGACTCGTCGTATCTGACCGGACAGGCCATCAACGTGACCGGCGGCCAGGAAATGCGTTAATCTGGGTACCTTCCTGGCCGCAATACGCGCCCAAACGGCAGGTACTTATAGTTTTGATGGAATTTTGGCTCTCGAAACGGCCCGGACCAAAGGTAACGCGAAATTCCATTAAAGTAATGGCCAGGATCTGCCGATAAACGTTACAGAGAAGTTAGTATACTTATTAACCCCGATGCAAGGAGGGCAGAACGATGAATGATATCTCGTCTGTTGCCAGCGTCGGGACGAACCTGGCGCAGTTTCGAACGCAATACCAAGCAGCAGTCATGGCCAAGCAGCAAGAGGTCGTGCAAGGAATCGGCGCGGCCGTGATAAGACTGATTCAGACTGCGCTGGTGAACCCGGAACTCGGCAACAACATCAACATGACGGTGTAGCACGCACACCGCAAGGTTATGTGCAAGACCCCTGCCCCGGGCCTGATGCTGGGGCATATTGTTTTGGAAGGCGTCCTCGGCGTCCCGCGTAAACCTCCAACGCTTTTGGGTATTCTTTCCTTCGTGTTGCGCACCAAATCCAGGCATGCTACAGTCCAGTCCTCAACGCGGACGCGCAAGCAAGGGCGAGAATTCATGCCGCGAGCAACAACAGCAGCAATCACAACACTCCTCGTAACGGTTGCGGCCATCACATGCGCTGAAACACCCCTTCGCCTGCCGCTCCAGCAACGGCAGCTCTTCCTGGACGATTTCATCGTCGCGGAGATGAACGGTCTGACGCGTGTGATGCACTCGCCGGAAAAGCGTGGCGCGGTACTGAAACCCCAAGGGCCCCTGGACGGCGAATTCATCCAATCCCGCTCTGCTCCCATGTGGGATCCGGCCCGCCAACGATGGGTAATGGTCTATATTGCGTGTCCGCTCGACCACCCGGAATGGATCGGGCCATGCCTCGCCTTCTCGGAAGACGGGCTCCACTGGACGCGGCCGGACCTTGGCATGGTCGACATCGGAGGCTCCGCCAACAACAACCGCATCCAGCCGGGCACGGACGCGACATGGCCGCATAATGCCCTCGACGGGGTGATTTTCGATGAGCGCGACCCCGACCCTGCCCACCGCTACAAAGGGTTGCTCGGTGCGGAGTGGCGGGAACCCATTGTGAGCGCGGACTGTGTGAACTGGCGCAGACTCGGCGATACACGGATAACTTCGGGCGACGAGTCGGAACTCGTTTTTGACACGATTGGCAGCCGGTTCCTGGCGGCTGTCAAAACCTACAGCAGGTATGGACGCACGTTTTCCATTACTTTCTCCAGCGATTTCGAGCACTGGCAGCCCAACCGCCCGCTATTCAGTGTGGACGATGAAGACCAGGAACGCGCGCTTCAGGTGATCGAAGCGCGCCTGGATGCTCCCGGACTGGAGAAACCCGTCTTTGTTGATCCCGCGCCGCCGCTTGAGGCTCCCCGGCCCTACCAGCCCGGCGGCCAGCCCACCTGGCGCGCGGAATGCTACAATATCGCCGTGTTCCCCTACGAGGGCCTGTATATAGGTTTGCCGATGATTTACTATCCCACCGGCACGTCCCTGCCCGCCGCCAACAATACGGACGGCTTTGATCACATCCAATTGGCCGTAACACGGGATTTGGAATCCTGGCAGCGCCTCGGCGACAGGAAACCGTTTATAGGCCCTTCAGCAATCGACAACGGCAGGGCGGGCGTGTATGACCGCATGCAGTTGGTGCCCACGAATCAGCCCGTGCTCCGGGGCGATGAACTTTGGTTCTATTACACGGGGTTCAAGTGGCGTGATTCACCCTACAAGGTCAACCCCGACGGTTCGCCG
>Ga0209201_1000787_pt1 | contig 40987 bp, 33 predicted proteins | sample AD_UKC055_MetaG_FD_184411 | JGI IMG/M metagenome (GOLD analysis project Ga0209201, IMG submission 184411) | Active sludge microbial communities of municipal wastewater-treating anaerobic digesters from USA - AD_UKC055_MetaG (SPAdes) (version 2) | ecosystem: Engineered > Bioreactor > Anaerobic >... | reverse complement strand
GCGGGGAGGGGATGACAGGCCCCAAACCCCACGGCCTACCTCCTATGCCTGGTAAGAAACCAAATGGCGTGACGATACACCCCTCGGTAAGATTAGCAAATGGCTTGACAGGTCCAGACGCCCGATAACCAGATAACTGGAGGAAACACCTTGAATCCCCGGGCATGGTGGGCGCGGTACGAATGCCTTGTCTGCGCCGCGGGCATCTCCGGAGCGCCAACGGCGCAAACCATACCACCCCGGGCCTTCAGCCCGGGAAATGCGGAGAATTCCTTCTACCCAGCCCTCCGGGCTGGGCTGGTATGTCCGCGCGCCATTGGCGCTCCGGAAGGGACAATGTCTTGTCCACATCGCGCGCGTCTCCGGAGCGCCAACGGCGAGAAACATGCTCGAAGCAGAAAACCAAACCGTCCTGAACAAGCCTGGCGCGGCCACGAGGCCCTGTTCGGGACGGAGGTTCTTACATTTCCCCCGTCAGGTAGCGCACCGCTTCATTGGCACCCACTTTCCGCGCCAGGTCCAGCGGCGTGTTCCCATCCGCGTCCGTCACCTGGGGATCGGCCGAGAAATCTTCCAGCAGCATTTCCACGGTCTGCACCTGATTGCAGGCGGCGGCGTAATGCAACAGCGCCATTCCATATTCGTCCGGCGCGTTCACATCGCCCCCCCGGCGCAGGTATGCCCCCACCTTTTCCATGTTTCCCTGAGCCGCGGCGTCATAGACCGAAATCCCATCCGCTTCGAGTGCTTCTGGTGTGCCGCGGCCGCACGCTGCGCAGATGAGCAGCATGCACCCGGCGAGACCGCACATACTCCATCGCAATCCCTTCATGATCTTCCTCTCTATAACTGATGCCAGTCATTCATGAAAGGCGTGGGGCCGCGCGAAGCGGCCCCACGGAACAGTCGCGTTCATCACGGCGAATACTGGTAGCCGTCGCTGAGAATCTCTTGCGTGCAGCAATACAGCCAGGAACCGGTCGACTGTGGATACCTGGCCCACTCGACGTGGCCGTCCATGCATAACACATTGGCGCCGCCCGGTACGTGGCAGAAGTCTTTGCCGCCTTCCGAGATGCCGCCGCCGGGACCCATCGTGCGGATCGTGTCCCACATGGTAATGATCTGGGATTGTGCCCGGCTGCTGCCCGCTGGGTTGTTGATGTCGGTGATGAAGAACCGTTCAATGCCTTCCCGCAGGTGGTACAAGGTGATGGTCCGGCCATTGGAAGGCAACGTGATGCTTCCGTCTTCGTAGGCCATCATGTAGCACCCCATCCCGGACAGGCTCGGCGTGCCGCTGTTGTACCCGTTGTGCAGGTACAGGAAGATGGCGGCACAATCTTCGCGCGCTACCAGAGCATCCGGCGGAATTGCCACGGCCCAGTAGGCATACGACCAGTCGGGCATGTACGGATAGCAGGTCGTTGGGGTGCAATCTGTCCCAACAACCGGGTAGGGCAGACTGGAAACAGGATTGGGCTGCATGACCGGCAATTTCCAATTGTCGCCTACCCGGCGCCATACACCGTTAGTGGGTTGGCCCGGTGGCATGTCATAGGGCCATTCGCTCGACTCGGGCCAATACTTCCCCGGACCGGAATCCACATCCGAGGGGCAGAACCAGATGGCGAGGTCCGTCGCATATTCAGGATACAGTTCGGGCACGTTCAGGCCGTGCCACACCCGGACATTGTCGCCGCGTATCGCCTCGGTGGGAGTGTTGTCGTACCGCACCGTACGGCACACCCACCGATCACGGTGTTCCGCAGCAAACATCTTGTGGATCAGCCCGAACTGTTTCAGATTGTTCTGGCAACTCGCCCGCCGCGCCGCTTCTCTCGCGCGGGAAAGCGCTGGCAAGAGAATGGCCGCGAGTATGCCGATGATGGCAATGACCACCAGCAGTTCAATCAACGTAAACCCGTGCTTTTTCATTCATTACCTCCCGCCCTCGTGAGGGCTTCCGGTTACATCTCCGGAATTGTGCAACTCTGACTGCTTAAGTTCAGCTTCACACACGAGGAGTACACCATATCTCATAGCTCCCTCTCTAACTATGATTGAATCCAAAAGAACACGGGAACCCGTTCCTCACCTCCTTCTTGTTCGCACCGTCCGAGAGACAAACACTCCCGTAAACCTCAAATACGAATAAAATTAAATCCATGATAATCCAGAAAAAAGGTTTTTGCAATAATTAGCCTAATTATTAGCCTAATTATTGTAAGGAATCGACCAAAGATATGGAACGGCAACAGGTTGCGCGAAAAGGCCAAACGCGAGTAGTCGGTGGCATGCCCCCTGCGGTAACCCTTTCCGGCGGCGACCGTTGGAGTTCCGGTCGGTCCGCGCAATCCGCGCCCTTGCAGGCTTCCCCGGCAGGTCTTGCCCTCCCCTCCGCCGCGCCCGCACTGGCCTTCCAGGCTCGTGGGGGAGCCCGGGGTTTGAACGGGTTTCTCTCGTTGGCCTCCGCGACCCGGGAGAATTTCGTGCTGTGCGGGATGGTCTCGATTGAGGGAGACTTCGCAGATCTTCTTCAAGACCACACCAAGGTGCGCTGTCGGACTCCGCAGTGCGCCGCTTTTATCTTGCGCTCTGTCGTGATACCCTCCTTCATGCTGGCTCCCGGCGACATTCCAGCGCGTCCCGGAATGGGTTCGTGATGCGCGACGTTGGATCATGATAGAGGCTTGTCAGCCAGAAGGACGTATCTGTATGCTCTCCAACCGTATACCCACGATTCTCCTTTGCATCGCGGTTGCTCTGTGCGTTGGCCTGTGCGCGTTGGGCGCATCCGCCGCGGAGGAATCCTCCGCAGGAAACGGGTGGCGCGCAGGCGTTGCCCGTGTTGACATCACGCCCGAGGCGCCCCTGTGGCTTGCGGGATATGCCGCACGGAGTCATGCCGCGGAAGGTGTCCTCCATCCGTTGTGGGTGAAGGCCCTCGCGCTCGAAGATGCCTCAGGGCAACGCGCCCTGTTGGTTACGAGCGACCTGCTCGGATTTCCACGCGACATGGCAGAGACGCTCCTTGCACGCATCGAATCGAAGCACGGGCTGCCAGGCAGCCACGTGATTCTGAGCAGTTCCCACACCCATTCCGGCCCGGTTGTGTCGAACATGCTCTTCGAGATCTACCCGCTGGAAGCGGCCGACAAAACCCTCATCGAACAGTACTCGAACGCCCTCGTGGATCGGATTCTCGGGGCCGTGGACGCTGCCTTGAGCGGCTTGGCGCCCGTGCGGCTTGAATCGGGCAACGGCGTCACGCGCTTTGCCGTAAACCGCCGCAACAACACCGAGTCCCGGATTACCGCAACGCACGATTTCAAGGGCCCGGTGGACCATGCGGCGCCGGTTTTGCGGGTGTCACGAGAAGACGGCACGATGCTTGCCATCGTATTCGGATACGCCTGTCATGCGACGACCCTGGATATTTACAAGTGGTCAGGCGACTACCCCGGCTTCGCGCAAATCGAACTGGAAGCCGAATACCCGGGCGCCATGGCCATGTTCTTCGCCGGCTGCGGCGCCGATCAGAACCCGCTGCCCCGGCGAACCATCGAGCGGGCGCAGCAATACGGCCGCGAACTGGCCATAGCCGTGGAACGCGTGCTCGCCGAGCCCATGACGCCGCTGGAACCCGCGTTCCGAGCACATTACACGGAGGTCGAGCTGGCCCTTGCCCCGGCCCCCAGCCGCGAAGAGCTGGCCGCGCAGGCCGTGAACGCCCCCGGCTACCAGCAGCGATGTCTCAACCGCCTTATCCAAACGCTGGATGCGGGCCAGCCCCTCCCCTCCATCTATTCGTATCCGGTCCAGTTTTGGCAATTGGGCAAACAGACCATTGTGGCCTTGGCGGGCGAGGTCGTGGTGGACTACTCAATCTTTCTGAAACGAATGCTGGGCAACGACACATTCGTCATGGCCTATGCCCATCATATTCCAAGCTACATCCCCTCGGAGCGGGTGCTTGCCGAAGGCGGCTACGAAGGCGCCACGGCACAGCTTTACTATGGTCTGCCAGCGCCCTGGGCGCCCGGGGTTGAAGAACGCATCATGAACGGCGCTACCGAAGCCGCCACGGCGCTCGACCTGCCCGTTTCCCCCTGGAAAGAGGAATAGCAGCGGTAAACGCGGGGCGCGGCCATTTCGCCTGTCAAACACGGAGCAATTGGCGTATCACGTCGCGGAACGCGGTTTCGGACTCGGGCCGGAGGTGAGATGCCGTGGGTTCGTAGCCGCCCTCCTCGTACGCGCGGGCCGTGCAGACATATCCCGGTGCGCAATCGCCATACCCTGAAACCGCCACGAAATCGTCTTTCCGCAGTTCCTTGGCAAGAAGCTGATACTCGATCATCGGTTCGCCGGGCAGATGCAGGACATGCACATTTCCCATGTGCATTGCGCTGAGCTCGATCGGGCGGGCGCTCCGAAGGCGATACGCCAGCGACATCGCGGCGCCCGTGCGCACGCTGTCTACCTTTTTCGCGTCGGCCATCTGAGCCTGACAGTCAGCTTCCGCGTAGCCTGCGTCATCGCGAACGGTCAAGGGGAAATTGGCTGTCGTCCACTCGATTGCGGGAACAGGCACGAAGTTTGGCGCGGCACTCGAAGCCTTCATCGCGGCATAAAGGCGTTCGTACAAGCCCTGCCGCGCCTCGGGCGTGCCGTCGTTGTATTTTCCCGCGGCGACGTTGCCCGCGCACCCGGTGAAATACACCTGGCATACCCCCTCCTCCTGTTCGAGGCGTTCGCGGGCCATGCCTACAAAATCGTAGCTCGCACGGGGATCGCCGTAGAAACTCTGCGGATGCGTAGCGTAATAATGAAGACGCGCCAGCGGGCGGCCACCCTGGGCAAAAGTGATGGTCTGCAATACCGGGTCAATCAGTCCTTCGGGCATGGCCCGCAACTTCTCGTCGCGGCACGAACTCCCCCGGAAACCGACCTTGCCTTCTCCCGCGGGTGTGCGGCGGTTCGAGGCGACCCGCTCGACCGGGGCCTGGCTGGTCCCGACCGCATCGCAAGGCGTCAGGTTCTCGATGGAGCGCCGGACGGCCTCTCCGAGTGTTGCCGCGGCCGATTCGAACACCTCGGTTGCGGGATATGCCGGCGGCGTATCGAGCGTTTTCAGGAATGGCCACGCGTCGGCATCTCCCATGGGCGCAGTGTGCTGGTGAACGGTCTGCACGGCCACGCGCGACACGCTGGTATCCGCGCCCCGGGCCACCGCCTCTCGGAACGAGTCATACGTTGAATTGCGCAGTTCGCACCAGTCCACGGCGCACAAGACATAGCGCGCATCACCTTGCTCGATGACCACGCCCTTGGCCAGGAGCGGATATTCAATCGTCTCGAGCGGATTGTAGCTCGAGTAGATTGGCGTGCCCAGCGGCACCGTAACATCACATGCGAACGTGGCCAGCCGCATAGGGGTTTCCGGCGATGGTGACTCCCCGGCCCTCGTCCGGCGACTCGAAACCAACGCCCCCGCGGTCAACACCGATGCGCCGTGCAAGAAACCCCGTCTATTCATCTTTGTTCCTCGTGTTTTGCTCATTCCAGGGGGGCCTGTTTTGCGGTTTTATCTGTGGTCATACCTGCGAACTCGTTGGGATAGTAACGGGTTTCTCGCGGAGGATCAACAGGCATTCAGGGCTTCAAAATTCCCCGAGACCACAAAGGTGATCATTGAACACCGGTCGCACTGAGGGTATAGTTCTGCCGCATCCTTCACCTGAACTCAGCCAATGCAAGGGGAGCTAACCATGGAAATCCGCCACGGAGCGATTCTATTCCTGGCGCTGGCGTTGCTGGCCCTGGGACTTCAACGTAACGCGTTCGCCGAACCGCGGCAAGTGATCCCGATATGGAACGGCACCCCGCCCGAAGCCAAGGGGTCGGAAGCCGCGGATATCCCCACTCTGGGCCTCTACCCGCTCGAGCAAGACGCGGCGGGGCCTGCGGTGCTGGTATGCCCGGGTGGCGGGTATAGCGGTCTCGCCATGGATCACGAGGGCGAACAGATCGCGCAATGGCTCAACAAGAACGGACTCGCAGCTTTCGTGCTCACATACCGCGTTTCGCCGTATCGCCATCCTCTGCCGCTCAACGACGCCAAACGCGCCATGCGGCTGGTCCGCGCGAACGCCGCTGCGTGGAAGGTCGACCCGGCATGCCTGGGTATCATGGGGTTCTCCGCGGGCGGGCACCTGGCGTCGACCGTCTCGACCCGTTTCGATTTGGGCGATGCGTCAGCGCAAGACCCGGTTGACCGCCAGAGTTCACGCCCCGATTTCGCGATCCTGTGTTATCCGGTCATTACTTTCCAGCCGCCGTACGCCCACATGGGCTCACGAAATAACCTCCTCGGCGAGGATGCGCCGGAGGAACTGGTTCAGAGCCTGTGCAACCACACCCAAGTGACGGAGCAGACGCCCCCGACGTTTCTCTTCCACACGGCGGACGATCCGGGCGTCCCGGTTCAGAACAGCCTGCTCTACTTCAGCGCGTTGCGCGAACACAACGTGCCCGCCGAACTGCACGTGTACGAGCACGGGCGCCACGGAGTGGGCCTCGCACCCGACATGCCTGAGTTGGCAACCTGGCCCGGCCTCTGCATCAACTGGTTGCGTGTTCGGGGAATTCTGGCAAAATAGCTCTTTCGGGACTCACGGACAGGCGAGCGGCCCGAGCGCAAGGCCACTTCTCACAGTGTCGCGCGAACGCTCCTCGATAGGGAAACGGCATGGCCTTGAGTGATCACCCTTCGACGGGAACAATCAGTACGGCCGCATGGACGCTGATGGCCTCTCGCCGTCCTTCGGGGCCAAGGCCTTCGTTGGTCTTGGCCTTTACGGAAATGCTTTCTACCGGAACGCTCAGGCATTCGGCCAGAGACTTGCGAATCGCGGGGATATGCGGATTCAGTTTGGGTTCCTGGGCAATCACGGTCGCATCGATATTGGCCAAGCGACAACCGGCCTCCTTTACCATAACATACGCTTTTGCAAGGAGTTGCAGGCTATCAGCGCCTTTGTAGGCGGGGTCGGTGTCTGGAAAATGCTCACCGATGCTTCCCAAGGCTGCGGCCCCAAGCAGGGCATCGGTAATCGCATGGGCGAGGACGTCCGCGTCTGAATGTCCTGTAAGTCCTTTATCGTAAGGGATTTTCACGCCTCCCAGGATTAGCGGGCGGCCCGTTTCGAGCCGGTGCAGGTCGTAGCCTTGTCCGATACGCATTACACAAACCCTTTAGCGATAATTGCTTCTGCGAGCATCAGGTCCTCCGGCGTGGTAACCTTGAAATTGAACGGCGAACCCATGACCAGTTTCACGGTCCCCCCCATCTGTCGAACGAGCGTAGCATCGTCGGTTGCTGCAAAGCATTGTGCGCGAGCATGTTGATGGGCCTGCCGAATCACGTCTACGCGGAAGGTCTGGGGGGTCTGACACGCCCAGAGGCAACTCCTGTCGGGAGTGTCCGCGAGAATATCATCCGCTCCTGCCACGAGGATGGTGTCGGAGCAGGGAATCGCCACCGTTGCCGCACCAAACTCCTCGGCAGCGTCGATCGAGGCCTGAACAGATGTCTGAGAGATGAAAGGCCTTGCGGCATCATGAATTACAACAATTTCGGCGGCATTGTCGATGGTTTCGAGCGCGTTCTCGACAGATTCCTGGCGTTCCCGGCCGCCATCGACAAGGAAGAAGGCCGTGTCCGGAAAAGCGTCACCCAGAAGCGCCTCGAAATCCGTTTGAGTGCCCGGGGGAACCGTGATGATTGCGCCGGGAAGCAGCCCCAGAGGCTGGAATCGTTCCAACGTGCGTACTAAAAGGGGTTTACCCCCGCAAAGCACAAGCGCCTTCGGCTGTGCAAGTCCCAGCCGAAGGCCCATGCCCGCTGCGGGAACGATGAGTCTCACGTTCACGACAATACGCTTTGAAGCTTCGTAAATATCATGCGGCCGGCGGTGGTCTGGAGCACACTGGTTACGATGACGGAGACATCCTTGCCTACGTGGTCCTTTCCGCCGTCCACAACGATCATCGTGCCGTCATCCAGATAGCCGACGCCCTGGAAGGCTTCCTTGCCCTCTTTCACGATGCGCACCTGCATCTGTTCGTCCGGAAGAACCGCCGGTTTCAGCGCATTTGCAAGGTCGTTGATGTTGAGCACCTGCACGCCTTCGATCTGGGCGACCTTGTTGAGATTCAGGTCGTTGGTGAGGATCTTGCCTCCATAATCGCGGGCGACCCGCACGAGTTTCCCATCGACCTCGGCGATATCTTCGGGATCATCTTCGACGACCTTGATCTCGACCAGATGGTTGCTCTCCTGCATTTCCTTGATGATGTCAAGGCCCCGGCGGCCGCGCGCGCGACGCAACACATCCGGCGAATCCGCGATGTTCTGCAATTCCTTAAGAACAAACCGGGGAATCAACAATGGACCCTCCACGAATCCGGTCCTGCAAACATCAGCAATACGCCCGTCGATGATCACGCTCGTATCGACGACCTTTGCCTGGGTAAAACCGAATTGGCGGCGATGCATGGCGTTCCTGAGCGCTTCCCAATTCGACGCCATGGTAAGCCCCAGAGAAATGCCCACGAAACCAAATATCAGGACCACCGAGGTGTACAGGAAAATCGTTATGTTGGGGTCTTCCGGTCTCAAGATTTCGAAATGAGTCATGTATTTGACCAGCCCATACCCCACCACCATGCCGAGAATGATGCAGAGAACCGCGGGAGCGATTTTCTCAAAGAGGTCCTGGGTGACGAAACGGAGCAGCAGGATCACGCCGACCGAAATGGCGGCGCCCATCAAACCGCCGAAAATGCCCCAGGGCACCTGGTCCTGCGTATGCATGATCTCCTCGCCAATTCGCTCGTTCTGTGCGTTTACATAGTCGTTGTAGTTATCGACGAGCAGCACGGCCCACAGCGTGCCCATGAGAATGCAGGCCAATACAAAGATGATACGGATTGCTTTTATCATGTGTCTGCCACCCTACTCTTTCGGCATTGACCGATCTTGCCGGGACCCGTCAACTGAATAAACACCACTCTTATAACATGCGGACATGGGGGAAACAACCATACAGGGACCCCTACATCACACAGGCATTCGTTCGACGCATGCGCTCACGATCTGGGTCAATTTGGGTTCGGCCTCGGACGCGATCGCGATAATCCTTTCTATTTCAACCGGTTTGAGCGCATCGGGAAAACATTCGTCCGTGACCACCGAAAACGCCAGTACCTTCATACCTCCGTGCACCGCGACGATAACCTCCGGAACGGTGCTCATGCCGACTACATCGGCGCCCATACCGCGCATCATACGGTATTCGGCCCGGGTTTCGAGACTAGGCCCCGGGCAAGCTAAGTATACTCCTTTTTGTAGTCTTATCCCCTTCTCCATGGCCACGGTTTCCGCTAATTCGATCAACTCACGGGTGTAGGGTTCGGACATATCCGGAAACCGCGGGCCCAGAGTATCGTCATTGGGGCCAATAAGAGGGTTGTCTCCCATGAAATTGATGTGGTCTTCAATCACCATGAGGTCCCCAGCGCGGAACTGAGGGTTCAGGCCGCCGGCAGCGTTGAAAGCCACAAGCACTTGCGCGCCGAGCGCACGCATGACGCGGACCGGAAACGTTACCTGCTTGAGGGAGTAGCCCTCGTACCGGTGAAACCGGCCCGACATGGCAGCCACGGGTTTCCCTCCCAGATGGCCGAGCAACAACTCGCCAGCGTGCGATTCCACCGTCGAGACGGCGAAATGCGGAAGAACTTCATAGCTCAAACGCGCTTCGAGCTCGAGCCGATCCGTCAACCCGTTCAGGCCGGTCCCCAGAATTACACCGACCTTGGGCATCAACGAACACTTTGCTCGGATAACCTGGACGCTTTCCTCAATCTGCTGTCGCAACTCAGACACCATACTTCCCCTTCTGCTGGAGAACGGAACGTGTGCGGATGTCACTACGCTCTCAGGGACTTCTCCACGTATTCCCGTGTAACTCCTTCGAGCGAGAGCCGTTTTTCGCGGGACTTCTCGCCTCCTACGATCTCAATCGCCCGCTTGGGGAGCCCCAGCTTCTTCGAGAGAAACACCTGCAACGCCTTGTTGGCCTCTCCCTCGACCGGCGGTGCCGTCAACGCGATCCGGATGCGGCCATCGGACTCCCACCGGACGTCGTCACGGGATGCCTTCGGCTGCACACGCACGGCAAGATAGACCTTGCCATTCTTCTCCGTGATGGCATCCACGAGCACCGTCACCCCTCGAGCCATTTCCCCATGGCGCGGAACTTTTCCTGACGCTTCCGGGGAGACCACCGGTTTTCATCGCAGCCCTGAAGGAACTGCCGAATGTGGCACCGAAGCGTGTTCGCGGCACCGTCAGGATCCCGATGCGCCCCGCCGGGAGGTTCAGGGAGCACTTGGTCTATTACGCCCAGGTTCAGCAGCTCGCCGGCGGTAATCCTCAGTGCGGATGCGGCCAGTTCTTTGCGCTCGGCATCGCGCCACAGGATTTCGGCGCACCGTTCCGGGGGACAGATGACATAGATCGCCCACTCGAACATGGCCACGACGTCTCCCAGAGCGATTCCCAATGCGCCGCCGCTTCCGCCTTCGGCAAGCACTGCCGAAAAGACCGGGACTTTCAGGGCGAGCATAGCCCGTAGGTTTTCGGCAATGGCAGGCCCTTGTCCCCGCTGCTCGGCCTCGATGCCGGGGTGGGCCGCAGGGGTGTCTACAAACGTTATGACCGGATACCCGAAGCGTTCGGCCAAATTGAATAGCCGCAATGCCTTACGATAACCCTCGGGATGCGCCATGCCGAAGTTTCTGCGAAGCCGTTCGTCGGTCGAGACGCCCTTTTGATGGCCAACAACCACAACGGTACGGCCTTCGAAACGCCCGAGTCCCCCAATGAGCGCGGGGTCATCGCCCACGGCCCGGTCGCCATGCAACTCGAGGAAGTCGTCGAGAACGCGCGATGTGTAATCCAGCATGCGAGGACGTAACGGATGCCGCGCAAGCTGGACCCGTTGCCAGGGGGTAATATCGGAAAAAACGCGTTTCAGCTCGGCATCCAGTTCACGCTGGAGACCTTCCCGTTCCTCGGCGCTGCCGGCCATACGCAACTTGATTTCGAGTTCGACGCTGTGTTTCTCGAAAGGAAGCCAAGGATCTAATGCGGATCTGGCGCTATCGACCAACTCGATCGGACTGTGCTGCATACCACCCTACCCCTGGGTTGTCGTTCTGCAATCTCCACGCTGCCGGCGCTATTCTAACACGACTTCCGCGGGCACTCCATATTTGCCAACGGCGGCCCTGCCGGCGAAGAGGCAGAACGGATTCGCAGGGCTGGCGGTGCGCTGCCGTTTGGTATACTCGGCGCATGGACATACTCGAGATAACAGATCGGTTGTGCAGAGAAATGGATGAACTGGTTTTCGGGCCGCCGGTCGCGTGCGTATACAATCCATTGAAATACGCACACGAAGGATGGGCTGCCTACGTACGGGCTTTTGGTGAAGGGCCCCGAGAAATCCTGCTTGTCGGCATGAACCCGGGCCCGTTTGGCATGGCCCAGACCGGTGTCCCGTTTGGCGATGTGCCCTCCGTGCGCGACTGGATGGGTATCGAGGCGGAAATACATACGCCGGCGCACGAACATCCGCGGCGGCCGGTCAAGGGTTTCTTGTGCGGCCGCCGCGAGATCAGCGGTCAGCGGCTCTGGGGGTGGGCCGAGAAACGATTCGGGCGCGCAAAGCATTTCTTCGAACGCTTCTTCGTCCTTAATTACTGCCCCCTGTGCTTCTTGGAGGAGTCGGGCCGGAACCGTACGCCCGACAAGCTGAAGGCCGGCGAGCGCGCGCATCTCTACCTGGCTTGCGACAACGCACTGGCTTCTCAAGTCGAGTATTTCCAGCCGAAGTACGTGCTCGGGATCGGCGCTTTTGCGGAAAGCCGTATCCGGAGCGCCCTCGAGCACCGCGATATCCAGGTCGGCCGCATACTGCATCCCAGTCCAGCCAGCCCAGCGGCAAACCGCGGATGGGACGAATCCGTCGAAAGGACTCTGCGTTCCCTGGGCATCCGGCTTTAGGATGCCTATTGTGCAGAGAATGTCGGGGGAGTTTCAGCGCCGTTCAAACTGGGCGACGAGCTCCACGTGCCGCGTGTGAGGGAACATGTCGACGGCTTTCATGTCCACGACCGTATACTTCTCGAGCAAGGCTTCGATCTCGCCCGCCAATACGGTTGGCTTGCATGAGACATACAGGATTCGCGGGGGCGAAAGGTCCAGTAAGCGCCGCAAGGCCTTTGGATGAAGCCCCGCACGGGGCGGATCGACAACCACCGCGGCGCTCTCCGGCAAGGCCTCCTGCTTCAACAGGAATTCGTGCAGATAATCCTCTACGCGTTCCGTGTGGAACGTGACGTTGTCGATGCCGTTCAGTTGGGCGTTGTGGCGTCCGTCTTCCGAGGCCTCGGGCACATTCTCGACGGAATACACCTGTTCGACAAGGTCCGCACACGCCAAAGCTATCGACCCCATGCCCCCGTACAGGTCATAGAGCGTCGTTGCGGCCGTCTGCTTCACCCAGGCGCGGATCTTTCCATAAAGCCTCTCTGCCGCGAGGGTATTGGTCTGGAAGAAGCTGAAGGGAGATATGCGAAACGACAGTTTTCGGGCGGAGGACGCCTCCTCGTCAGGGATATGCAGCTCCTCCGTTATGCCGGGCACGCCGTGAAGAAGCCGCAACTCGTCCGCGGCGGCTACCTGGGCTTTGCCGCGAAAGAGCGCGTGCTGGATGCTGTCCGAAGGAAATACGGACTGCACGCATTCGAGGAATCCTTGGACATCCAATTCTCCGTCGGCGGTGACCAGCACCACCATGCGCTGGCCGGTGTGTTTGGCGTCGCGTACCAGGAGAACACGCAGGAACCCCGTTTCTGACCTGGAGTGAAATGCCTGGTAACCCCGTTCGCGCAGCCACCCGCGCACGGCTCCGAGCAGTTCCGGAAATCCATTGGGGGCAATATGGCATTCGTCGATTTCGAGGGGACCGTACCAGCGGCCGCGGGGCTTGAATCCAAGGGCGGTTTCGCGCTGAAATCCTTTTGGCGGGGGCTCGTCATAGTGTTTCCCGCCAAAGTTGGGGTCCACCTTGTTTCGGTAGTGCCAGATGTCGGGAGACCCTTCAACGGGGACAGGACCCGGCCAGCAGAATCCGAAGAGTTCCTGAAGCGCAGTTCCCTTGTCGCGGAGTTGCTGCCCGTACGCGATATCCTGGGTCTGACAGCCTCCGCAGGCCCCGAAGTGGGGACATCGAGGTTGTATGCGATGCTGACTATCTTGCATGAATAGTGCCGAGATTCAGCCGGGGTTCCACAACGAGAGCCATCCTGACAGCATTCGGATACCTTAAGAGAATAGCGGGCACAGGTCAAGAACCGGCACGAGAGGATAAATCGGGCTGCATAACATGATAGAATCGGGCGTGGTGTCAGGTAAGAGATGGAGCCATGTGCGACGAGAACGGCAATGCTTATCGAACTAACCAAGAAACTGGTGATAGAACGGCTGCCCGGGCGTCCTGACACGGGTCACAAAGGGACCTTTGGCCATGTGTTCATCGTGGGCGGTTCCCTGGGCTTCACGGGCGCCATGAAACTCGCGGGGCTCGGAGCGGCGCGCGCCGGCGCCGGTCTGGTGACCCTGGGCGTGCCCGAATCACTCATGACCATCGTGGGCGCCCAGATGCTCGAGTGCATGACCTTTGCTGTCGGTGAGAGCCCCTCTCGCAGCCTCGGGACGAACGGGCTCGAGGCCGCCCTGGAGTTTGCCGCAGGCAAAGATGCCGTGGTGCTGGGCCCCGGGTGCTCCCGCCACCCCGATACCCGGGAATTCGTACTCGCCTTTGTGCGCAAGTGCCCTGTCCCCCTTCTCATCGATGCGGACGGCCTGAACAACCTGTCAACGGACGCGGCCGCACTGAATCAGGCGCAGGCGCCGGTCCTCGTGACGCCGCATCCTGGCGAGATGGCGCGTTTGGCGGGCACGTCGATATCCGATGTGCAGTCTGACCGGCCGAACACTGCCCGGAAATTCGCATCGGATTACGGATGCACGGTGGTTTTGAAAGGGGCTGGAACAATCATCGCGTCTCCAACAGCGGATACATATGTCAACCCGACCGGGAACGAAGGGATGGGTACGGGAGGCACCGGAGACGTCCTGGCGGGATTGATAGGCGGATTGATGGCGCAAGGCCTGACATGCGCCGACGCTGCCGTTGTGGGCGTGTACGTGCACGGCCTGGCGGGGGACATCGCCGCCGGACACAAGACCCGCCGCGGCATGATTGCCGGCGACCTGGTTGAGGCTATTCCTGAGGCCTGGAAACAGTTGGAGCAGGAAGCCGCGTCATGACTACGGTTGGCGACATAGGCGAATTTGGCCTGATCGAACGCGTTTCGCGGGCCCTGCAGACATCTCCAACGGTTGTTACGGGCGTGGGCGACGATTGCGCCGTATTGCGCGTCTGCGAGCGCCTCATGTTGGTTTCGTGCGACCTTTTTGTGGAGAACGTGCATTTTCGCCGCGAATACGCCACGGCGGAGGAGATTGGGTGGAAGGCGGCGGCCTCGTGCCTGAGCGATGTTGCGGCCATGGGCGGCCAGCCGATGTTTGTGCTGACTGCGCTCGCATGTCCCCCCGAAACGGAAATGAACTACGTTCAAATGCTGTACCGAGGGATATCGGCGCTGGCATCGCGTTTTGGCACGGTAATCGTGGGCGGCGACACATCGATGAGCCGCGACGCCATTGTGCTCGACCTGACAGTGATCGGCCAGGCAATAGGCAACCGCTGTCTCACTCGTAAAGGTGCGCGTCCGGGAGATGTTCTGGCCGTTACCGGGCCATTGGGACTGGCGGCGGCCGGTCTTCACGCACTACAACATGGCCTCGACGCTCCCACGCTGCGTCATGCCCATACCACCCCCCGGCCTCGGGTTCCCGAGGGCCAGTGGCTGTGCAGCCAACCCTTCGCGCATGCGATGATTGACATCAGCGATGGGCTGGCGCAGGATGCGCAGCATATCGCCGACGCGAGCCATATTGGCGTCAACATCGAGCCCGGAAAACTCCCCGTGGCGCCTGAACTCAGGGTTTATTGTGACGAGAACTCCCTGGATCCGCTCGCGTTCATTCTTCATGGCGGCGAAGACTATGAACTGGCGTTTGCCATGGAAGGTGAGCACGCCGACAAGGCGGCCGAGGCGTTCAGCAACGAATTCCGCACCGAGATGCACGTGGTGGGGGAATTCACCACGGAATGGTCGGGGGGGCGGCTCGCCGGCGAACCGCTCGATATAAGAGGTTACGACCATTTCAGGAGCGCTTCCGGCGCGTAAGAGCAGTATCCGCCTTTCGAGGCCGGCAGCGGCCACGCCCACATCCACATGAGATTCGTCCCCGTTGAGGCGAGGAACGACAAGGCCCCGGTGAAGTCCCGGGGCCTTGCCTTTTGGGGGGAGGAGAACCAGGCCATGGCTTAGTCGTCGCTGACTCGCCGGACCCGTTCGCGCCTCTCGTCAGCCGATTTCGCGGCTGAGAGATAGCTTTCTATGCGCTCGAGCCACGTGGTCTCGAGCTGGAGTTCGCGTTGATTCCGAAGGCTTTTCTCGGGAGTCACACCGTATCGTTCCCGTGCCTCCGCAGTGAGCGAGCGATAAAGCTCCAGACTGCCCATGTCTATCTCCTTGGTTGAGGCGCCGCGGATGGCGCGCGCAGGACCAAGGAGGCGGTCACCACGGAACGTATCCGCCTTTAACGTGTGCGGATCGGTTCCATATTCATACAGGAACACCGGACCATAGATGCCCGTGCCCACATCGACTTCCTCGAAATACAGGTCCGTACCATCCTCGTAATCACGCAGGGCGTCCTCCCAGTCGAATTCGAGGCCCTGCTCGTAGTCATTGGCGCCGAAGACGCGGCCTTCGGAGAAACCGTCGTTGTAGCCGTCAATCCATCCTCCGTGCAGGTATTCGACATGCTCGTCGCTGGCCAGGAAATCCAGGTAGTCGGGCCAGAAGGCGTTGTCGTACCCTTCGCTGAATCCCAGGATGAAAGCATACCGGTAGTCGACGAAGTAGCCATCGTTGTATGCCCACCAGACACCGTCCCAGAATCCCGCGTCATACGCCGGACTCTCGACATAGGGAATGGTATCGCCCTGATAATAAATGGGCACGAAATCGAGGGTATCGTATCCGTCGTCGTAGCCCTGCCAGTACCAGTCATCGCGGGCGAAGCCCTTGTTGAAGCCGAGTTCGTAGTCGATCGAGTCTCCGTCCGGCAGTGTTCCATCGTCCGGAATCACGTAGCCCGGACATCCGAGTACCAACAGGGCGGAGCCCAGGCTCAGCGCCACCCAGCGTGCGGCTCGGAGCGTCTGATTCATCTTCGTTAGCATGAGACTAACCTCTCTTTCTTGAGACTGCCGATGCATTAGCGGCTCCGCGGAGACATCGATCTCGGCGAACTGGAGATAGAAGGCGCCGAACGGGCCGGAGCCGAAAAGGACCGACTCGAGCCGGATGACGACGGCGCACTTATCGAAGGCCTGAACGACGGCGCGCTCGACCGGACCGGCGCCGGGGCGGACGGGGCCACGCGCATCGTGCTCGTGCTGGGGAGCGAGCGCGATATCGATGGGGCACTCCGCATCGTGCTCGTGCTGGGACCGCTGCTCGAGATGCTCGGCGCACGGAACGAAGACATGGAACGCGAAGGCGCCGAATACGAAGAACTGCTGCTTGGCGCGGTTCTATAGCTCCGCGGGGAAGACGTTGGCGAAGACGATTCCCCGATCGTTAGGGAGCGGCTCGCGGGAGCGCTTCGCAACGGCGTCCGCATCGTTGTCGAAGACGTTGCGGAACTGCTGGGAGCGGCCGTCCTCGAGGATAGGCCCGAGCGCGTGATCGAACGGCTCGGCGGAGCGCTGCCCTGGGGCGTCTCGGCAGGCCGGTAGGCATCCGTTATAGTGCGCGCGCGGCTGCCGATTTCAGCGGACGGAAGCGATGTTCTGGGCGCGGTAATCTGCGCAGGCTCCGACCCGCTTCTCGTTACGGCCCGGGTGTCCGGATCGATGACACGCGTACGGGGCGTAGCAGGCACCCCGGAACTGGTGCTCGGGGCGGTGCGATTAAGATTCACGCCGGGGGCGGTCAAGGGGTTGCGTATGCCGCGCGATGTGCCGGTGGCAGTCTCCGCCGCGGAATCCCCGGTCTCAGGAACTGTGCGTGCACTGCTGAGCGTGCGCTCCACTCCGGACCGAACTGGCTCGACCCGGCCGCCAGCGGCGGTGTTCATGGCCGCGGAGGTCGTCGGTGCCGCCGAACGGTCCACAGCCACGGAGCGCAGGTTAGCATTGCGCGACGACGCCGTCATGGGCGTGCGCAACATGCGGCTGCCCGTGCGTTCTACCGACGAAAAACTTGTGCGGGTAATGCCGGACTGCAATTCGGCGCTCCGGGCCGATGCGGTCATGCTGCGGGGACCGATGGTATCCGGCCCGCGAATGACACGGCGTGGCGAGTAATCGCGGGTACGCAGGTTGGCGCCCCCGTGATACCACCGACCCGTGTTAATCGTCACATCGCCGGCGTAAATATTCCAGATCTGGACGTCGTCGTGATGGCCTATCCGAATGATGCCGGGGTAGCAGGCGCCGACATAGGCCGGACCATAGAGCAGACTATCGGCCACGCAATAGGAGCTGGCATACAGGCTGAAACGCGCTCCGCCGACCGTATAGTGCAGGTCGCCGTAGATGACCGGCTGGTTGTAGGGGCTAAGCGGGCACCAGACGAAGTTGTTGCCATAGCGCACCGAGGCTACCCATGCGGGACCCCAGCCCGGAGAGTACGACCACAGCCAGCCGTACCTGGCATGGTGGTGCCAGCGGCCGTAATGCGACGTCACATAGGCAAACGGATAGTCATCAACCCAACAGTACCCATAGACCGGGACGTAACTCCAGTAACCGTAGCGGTACGGCACGTAGTCGACAACCACCGTAGGCCGCCAATAGTAACTACTATCGACATAAACCCAATCGCCATAAGAAGCAAGAGAGGCGGCCCCTACCACGGGCGTCTCAATAACTTTGGCTGGCAGTTTCTCGTATCCTGTCGCGAGGTTTTCCGCGCGCTCGCGGCTCCATGCATCAAAATCGTCTTCGACGTTTCTATCGAACACCACAGGCGCGGAAGGAAGGTAACCGGGGTCCACAAAGACGCGCTTGCCCGTCGTAACCTTAAGCGGAGCTCCAACATCCGTGCGGACCTCGACATCGCCCCAGCGAACGGTGATAGTAGTCGAACCCTCATCCAGGACGTCTATGCGCACGTGGGTCTCGGGCGAGATTTCCACCCGGCATGCGGGCGTGATAAACAGGAAATCCCCCGTGCTGCGTGCGATGCGCTGAACGTAAAACGCCCCAGTCCAACCTCTTATGGAAGCACTCGGGGGGAGGTCGATGACCTCTACCTTACTGCCGTCCGCCATTCTAAGGAAGCTGCCGCCGGCCATTTCAACTTCCATGGTCCCGCCCTTGTCGGCCCAGAGCTGGTCACCGGGCAGGATGAGGGTGTTGGTGGTGGCGTAGCTCCAGTCGGCATCGGCCGTACCTTGAACCATCGCGCCGCCGGACTCGTAACTGATGCGCGCGTGCATGGCGGTCTCGGCTATGGCGTCAGGAGCGGCCCAACTCATAGCCAGCGCTACGGCGGCGATAAGGTATGCAGTCTTGTGGGCTCTCATGATTTGAACCTCCTTAAGAGTTCACTTCGCTCTGCTCAATTAGACGAACACGGTGAGCGAACATTCATAGGCAGCGGACATGGCAGCCGGAAAAACGGTGCTGACCCGATAGTTCTGGGACATCAGCAGAGCCCGCGGACACGGCAAGCCCGGGACGGGGACCGGAATACAGCGCCTTATCTCATTATTTCGTAAGAACTTACTGAGTATGATAAGGCCCTTCTCAGCAGACCGGTGGCACGGTCAAAACGTTTTTCCGAGGATATGTGCTCGTACATGAATTATACCGCCTGAACGGTCAATTCGACCCGGCTGGAGCATGCAAAACGAGTAGGTTAAGGCCGGACAACGAAAAAGGGGACCTCGACCCTACTCTCGAGGTCCCCGGTATGAAGCGAACAGAGATTAGCCAAGCTTATACGGTGCGCGGTAGTCGGGCTTGATGAGCGCTTCGACGCCGGGCACGTTATTCGTGACACGGTCGTTCGCAGCATCCCAATAGACCTTTTGCCCGGTCTGCATGGCCAGATTTCCGAGCAGGACGGTTTTCGTAAGCGGCACCGCATACTCGAAATTCGAGGCGGAAGGAGTCCCTTCCTTGCACGCCCGTACCCAGTCGCGTCGGTGTCCACCGGGCGTTTCGACGCGCGGGATAATCTTCTCGAGCTTCTGGAACGCTTCCTTGTTGGATTCCATGACGGAAGCAGGCACCAGGCGGGTATCGTCGCCATAGCACCCGGTGGTTAGCAGGCCTTTGGTTCCGACAAAGAGCGAGCCGTTGTCGCCATCACCGAGTTTCTCGTCGGCGGGCACCCCGGCCGGCCGTTCAGGTTGCCATCCCCCCTCATACCAGTAGACCACCACCGGCGGCATCGTGATATCTTTGCCGAGATACTTCGACGCGTATTGGTTGACGCGTTGCGGGAACTCGTACTTGACCAGGGCTTTGGTCGGACCGGTTTGCTTGTTGGCGTTTTCCTGCTTCAAGCACTCGACGCTGGTGGGGGTGCTCAAGTCGAGTGCCCAATAGGCCGGGTCCATGATGTGGCAGGCCATATCGCCGAGCGCGCCGCAGCCGAAATCCCACCAGCCGCGCCAATTGAACGGGGCGTACCCCTTATTATACGGACGCATGGGCGCCACGCCAATCCAGACATCCCAGGCCATCGTATCTGGCACAGGCTGTTCGGGAAGGGGCTCGGGAATACCTTGTGGCCAAATCGGGCGATCGGTCCAGATGTGGACTTCGGTGATATCGCCGGCGAGACCGGCCCAAACGGCTTCGCACATGCGGCGGACGCCGTCGCCCGAGTGCCCCTGGTTGCCCATCTGGGTGGCCACTTTGTAACGGCGCGCGGCCTTCAAGAGTACGTCCGCCTCGTAAATGGTCCGGGTGAGGGGTTTCTCGACATACACGTGCTTGCCGAGTTCCATGGCCGCCAATGCCGCGGGCGCATGCATGTGATCGGGACATGCGACAACGACCGCGTCGATGTTGTTGTGCTCCTTATCAAGCATTTCGCGGTAGTCACGGTACTTGGCGGCGCCGGACCACTTCTGGAAACCGTTCTTGCCCTGTTCCCAATCGGGGTCGCACAAAGCCACGCAGTTTTCCTGGTTGCGGATGATGTCGTTCAAATCACCGAACGCCTGGCCGCCGCACCCGACGCCCGCGATGTTAAGGCGCTCGTTGGCCGAGATGCGGATCGATGGTTTCTTGGCGGTTGTGGCGCACCCCGCCAAGGCCGCGGCGCCCGACATGAAGAAGAAGGTGCGTCGCGAGATGTGTCTGTGGTTCTTTTCGCTCATGGTTTGCTTCCTTTTACAGATGGTTGCTTCGCCCCGCGCGGGTGGGTCTCGCGATTCGGCAGGACACTCGCGCCAACCACAAAGACGGGACGTGTACCGTTCCTCAGCAAGACACCGCCGTTTGACGGGAATGCGGTTACAGAGGAGAAGCATAGCCTCCCGCCTGTCCTAGGTCAACTTTTCTACGCATTCTCGCGTTGAGATGTTGTTCCAGACTTGACCTGATTTTGCTCTTTCCACTAGGATGCGTTCAGAATGGCTGGAACTTGAAGGGTTGGCTGCTTCGATGGGGGTTCTTCTGCACCGAACGGGTCTGACCCGCCTGCCCCTCCCCCATACGCACTCGAACCCGGCACAATCGCGGAAGGAGGCAATCTAACATGAAAACGGGGACCCGGATTAACCTGTGCATTATGATGTTTCTCGAATTCTTCGTGTGGGGGGCCTGGTATGTCCCCATGGGCGTGTACCTCGGCGCGATCGATTTCTCGCCATCAGCCATCGCTAATGCGTATAGCACGGTTGCGCTGGCGGCAATAGTCTCGCCGTTCTTTGTGGGGATGATCGCCGACCGGTTCTTCGCCGCGGAACGCGTGCTCGGCATCATGCACCTTCTCGGAGGCATTGCACTGCTTGCCGTGTCGCGCCTTGTCGAGCCGGGTTTCTTCTTCTGGGTGCTGTTGCTTTACACGCTCACGTACACGCCTACGCTGGCGCTGGTCAACGCGGTGGCGTTCCAGCAATTGGATAGCATCGAGAAGCAGTTTCCCGCGATTCGTGTCTTCGGGACTCTCGGCTGGATTGTGGCGGGGCTGCTGATTGGGTTCCTTGAGGTAAACACCGGCGGCGCGCGGTGGAATTTCGTTGAACCCTTCCTGATCCCCGTGAATTTCGCCATCACGCTGGCCGGGGGTGAAGGGGACTGGGTTTCAGCGTCCGCGACGTCGATTCCCATGGTAATTGCCGGGGTCGCGGCCATTGTCTTGGGCATTTACAGTTTCTTCCTGCCGCACACGCCGCCCAAGGCGAAGGGGCAGGCCGTGAAAGTCCGCGACATTCTCGGGTTGGACGCGCTTGGACTGCTTAAAGACCGGTCATTTGCGATATTCGCGATCAGCTCGTTTCTGATCTGCATTCCGTTGTCGGCGTACTACACGTTCGCCAACCCGTTCCTTGTCGAGATGGGCATGGAAAACGCGACGGCGAAATTGACGCTGGGCCAGATGTCGGAGTTTTTCTTCATGCTGGTCATGCCGTTCTTTTTCGCGCGGCTGGGAGTGAAGAAGATGCTGCTGGTGGGCATGCTGGCATGGGTCGGCCGGTATCTCCTTTTCGCATACGGCAATAACGAATCGCTGGCATTCATGTTCTATGGAGCCATTCTGCTGCACGGGATCTGCTACGACTTCTTCTTCGTGACCGGGCAAATCTATGTGGATAACCAGGCGCCCAAGGAGATACGGGCCAACGCGCAGGGCTTCATTGGCATGATCACATACGGAGTGGGCATGTACGTCGGCTATATCCTGTCGGGCAAGATCGTCGAGCATTTCCAGGCTATCGAGGGCGTCACGTGGTCTCGTGTGTGGATGGTCATGACCATCATGGCTTTTGTGGTGTCCGTTATCTTCGCCATCCTGTTCAAGGAAAAGCCCAAGGCTGAGGCCGCCACGAAAGAGTAGTCGGCCCCCTGAGCTGCATAGTCTCTCGTCGTCGACGACGTGCCGTCCGGCCCGGTCCCGTGGGGGGACCGGGCCGTTCATTTTCGTCAGTCCGTTCGGCCAGAGGGTAACGACCGGCCATCCGTGCAGGGGAGATGGAAGGCAGCCCGCAGGCGGGCTCTTTCACTCTGACGGAGGCTCGGCCAGCGTTGTCTTCCGGGGCGGCGTTTCGCTTTTCTCCTGTACCGGTTCGAGCGTCTTCATGCGTCTGCGGATGGCGAGGGCCCGGCCAACAGCGGCGGCAAAGATGACCGTCACCAGAATGAGCACCCACATTCTACTGCCAAGGGTTTCGGCGAATTGGTTCATCCAGTCAAAGAACCAGATCCACAGCGCCACAGCGAGAAAATCGCCAACGATGACGGAGGTAAACACCCAACGGGTGCGAAGGCCCAGAAGATAGCCCACGACGCCTCCGGCAAGGGCCCCGGTGCTCCAGAACGGGAACAACACGAACAGCATGAGTCCCACCGCGCCCAAGGGAGCCACCTTGCTCTTGTGACGTTCAGCCGTGGCGCGAATATCGGCAATCGCCGGTCCCACGAATCGCCACTCAACGGCGTACCGATACCCTGCAACCAAGAGGGGATATAGAAGCAGCAGAACGATAATATCCTGAAGGGTGCAGTGCACCAAGAGGAACAGTTTTGGGAAGCCGGCCGCCACGCCCTTGCTCACGCTTGCGGCGCGGCCCGCGACGACCTGGAGCAGTACGAGTTGCCACGCGCCCGCGTACGGCTTGGGCCAGGTGATTCCCAAGGCCACCAACGCCGCTATCCACAGCGTAAGCAGCGCTTGGCCCGTCCGCTCGACGCGGCGGATCATGAGTCCGAACGCCCGCACGTCTCTTATGTACTGGTCCGTCATGCTGCGTACCCTGGCTGGCGGGCCAGAAAGCCCCCCGCACGGCATGGAAGAAGGTCAAAAAAGTTAGTATACGCGGGGGAATTACGGGCTTCAACGCGCGCGCGACGGCTTCCAGGCGCATATGTTATGATTTTGGTGTATGGATGAGACGCTGACTACAGGTGCAATCGACAGATACTCTCTCGAGGTTTCCCAGAAGCCGCAGGCCTCGCCGGAAGAATTCCAGGCAACCTTTGACATCACGGCCGTCCCCTCGAACCCGGGATGTTATCTCATGCGCGACTCGAAGGGCGCCGTGATCTATGTCGGTAAAGCAAAGAGCTTGCGGGCTCGTATCCGTTCGTACATCAACGAAAGCGATAACCGGTACACCGTGCGGTTTCTCATGGGACGGGTGGCGCACCTGGACTTTCTGGTGACGACTAACGAAAAGGAGGCTCTGCTTCTCGAAAACAGTCTCATCAAACACCACAAACCGCGCTACAACTTTCGTCTTAAGGACGACAAGACCTACGTGAGCGTGCGCGTAAACGTCGAACGTGATTTTCCGCGGGTGACTGTCACGCGAAAACGTTGCAAGGATGGTTCCCGGTATTTTGGTCCCTACTCGAGCGCCGCGGCCGTGCGCGATACGCTTCGCCAGCTCCAGCGTATCTTCCCTCTGCGAACCTGTTCTGATTCGGTGCTTGGCAACCGCACACGGCCCTGCCTGTACCACCAGATGAAACAATGCGCGGCGCCGTGTGTCGGGTACATCGACAGGGCCGACTACCGGGAGATTGTAGAACAGGTTCTGCTCATCCTGGGTGGACGAAGCCAGGAACTCGAGAAGCGTTTGCTGGACCGGATCGCGCGATGCGCTGAGAACCTCGAGTTTGAGAAGGCTGCCGCGCTGCGGGACCGGCTGTACGCCGTGCGGATGACGATGGAGCGCCAACGGACCGTCGCCGTGCAAGGCGCCGAGGACCGCGATGTATTCGGTCTTCATACCGAGGGCCGGTACAGCGAGATTCAGGTGCTTTACTTTCGCGGCGGCAAAATGGCGGGAGGACGCTCGTTCTCGTTCAATCTTCGGGAAATGCCGCTGGACGAGTTGTTCGCCTCCTTCCTTCTGCAATACTACGCCGACTCGCCCACCATCCCCTCCGAAGTCTTGGCCCCTATTGAGATGGAAGACGCCGAGACGCTGTCCGAGATCCTGTCGGAACAGCGAGGAAGCAAGGTCGTCGTGCTTTCGCCGAAACGCGGCGAGAAGCGCGCCCTGGTGGACTTGGCCAACCGAAACGCCCGGAGCAGTTTCGAAGAGAAGCGTTTAGGGGAAAGAGCCAATCGCGACCTGTTGGAACAGATCAAAACGCACCTGCATCTTGAGCGCACGCCAAGCCGCATCGAGTGTTTCGATATTTCGACGCAACAAGGCGATAAGCCAGTGGGTTCCATGGCGGTGTTCGAGAACGGCGCCCCGGCAAAAGACCGGTACCGGCGGTTTGCGATCAAGCAAGTCGAGGGACAGGACGACTTCGCCATGATGCGCGAAGTGCTGCTTCGCAGATACCGGCGCGCAATCGAAGAGCACGACCTGCCCGACCTCGTTTTGATCGATGGCGGGAAAGGCCAGTTGAATGTCGCTGTGACTGCGTTACGCGACCTCGGCATCGAGGACCTGGATGTCGCCAGCATTGCGAAGGCGCGTTCCCAGGACGGCGGCCGTTCGCCCGAACGTTTCTTCATACCCGGGCGAGCCAATCCGGTCATTCCGCGCCAGGATAGTCCTATGGTTCACCTGCTGGCGCGTGTGCGCGATGAGGCGCACCGGTTCGCGGTCACGTACCATCGAAAGCGCCGCAAGAAGGCTGCGTTGAGCACGCAGTTGACGCAAATCCCGGGGATAGGCGAAAAGCGGGCGCGCTTGCTCTTGAACCGGCTGGGTTCTTTGTCCAGAATACGCGAGGCGCCGGTAGAGGTCATTGCGGCCCTTCCGGGTTTCAGCGAGAAGGCAGCTCGCACGATCAAGAAACATTTGGCTGCTCAAGAAAACACTGAATAAGGCATGGGGGATTGGCATGGCTACACTACTCACCTTCATCTTCTGGGTTCTGGTTCTTGCTGTACTGGGTTCGCTTCTGTTGAACGGTTACATGATTCTGTTGGTGCTGCGCTATCCAAAGCCGCAGATGGGGAACGAAGTCCACACCATAAGAACAGACGATGATTGGAACATTCAGCTGTTTCGGCGCAAGACGAGCGAGGCCCCGGGCGAGCCGGTTCTGCTCGTCCACGCTCTGACGGCAAACCATTTGAATTTTGAGACGCCCGCGGGTCTGTCTCTTGTGGATGTGCTTAGCGCGGAAGGGTACGACTGCTGGTCTCTCGACCTTCGGTGTTGTGAAAGCGCCGCCGCTCCCGAGGGCCGCGGTATCGGCGACATCAGTTTCGACGACTATCTATTCAAGGATTTGCCGGCGGCGATTGCCTATATCCGCGAAGCTACCGGCCACGGGAAGGTGCATTGGGTGGGGCATTCGATGGGAGGCATGCTCCTGTATGCCTATAACGTGGCCTTCGGGAGCGAATACCTGGCATCCGGCATTTCTCTGGGCGCTCCAGCGGGCTTCAAGAATGTCTTCTACAAACCCCCTTCGCTGCTCTTTCGCCTGACCGCGATTGCGCCCAACCTGACCAGGACCATTCTGAAATCGTTCACGCCGTTTGCCCGTTCTCTTCGGCCGGCGTTCATCGGGTTCCCCGTAAATTGGGACAATGTTCACCCCGGCGTCGACGCGCGTGCGCTGTTCAATATGGTCGAGGCCGTCCCGCCGCTGGTGGCGGCCGAGATCGACGGATGGCTTTCTACGGGCGACTGGAAAGTCAATCGCGGACAACTGGATGTAAGCGCGAACGTGTCGAAAATCGACGTGCCCTTGCTGGTGGTCTGCGGAAAGCAAGACCCCCTCACGCCGGAGCCCAAGATAAGACAATTCTTCGACGCTCTTCCGGGCAGAGACAAGAAGCTCGTGTTCCTCTCAAAGAAGAACGGATTCGTGGCGGATTACGGTCACGCCGATCTCGCATTTGGCGTAGAGAGCACAAAAGAAGTGTACGGACCTGTACTGGAATGGATTCAGGAGCATTACGTCAAGGGAATCCGCCGAAGCCGGAAAAGCGTGACGGCGGCAGCACCCACTGGGGCCGCCACTGCCCGAAAGGCCGAAAAGAAAGCTCCCGCCAGGAAGGCCGCCGCAACAAAAAAGACCGTCTCCCGTCAGGCGCCATCCAAGACTGAGGCGGACGCCCAAAGGAAGTCCGTGGCGAAAAAGACGGCCGCTCCAAAGAAAAAGGCCCGTAGCAGGAAAAAGAGCGCTTCCTGAGAGAAAACTGCCCCGTAGCAGTGCGTAATGGTTGATGGTTCCTGAGCGGACGGCGTCCTCAGTCGTCGCGCGAGAAGAGGGGCGTGCTGTGGTTTGGGTGGAATACCGTAAAGAGCGGCGCGACAAGGCACACTCGGCGCGGATGCGCCCTTGCGCGTGATGCGAAGGAGTACCAAATGAAGCAATCTTGGGCAACGCGCCGGGGTTTCTTGACCGCCGTAGCGGCGGCAGGCAGCGCCGCGCTCCTGAACCAAAGCAACGGATGGACCGAGGAGAAACCGCTTGCAGCGCCTCCCGTGTGCGTGTTCTCAAAGCATCTTCAATTCCTGGACTACACGGCGCTCGCAAAAACGTGCAAAGAGTTGCGGCTCGATGGCGTCGACCTCACGGTGCGCGAAGGGGGGCATGTTCTGCCGGAGAACGTCGCGGCCGACCTCCCGCGCGCGGTTGAAGCGATCCGCGGCGAGGGACTCGAGGTGCCCATGATCACCACCGGTCTGAAAAACGGCGGGGAGCCCGAGGCGCGTCCAATTCTTGAGGCGGCGTCAAAACTGGGAATCCATTACTTCAGGTGCGGCCCTTTCGGATACTCGAAAGACGGGAAGATCGTCGAGGAACTGCGTGGGTTCACGGAAGAGCTGCGCGGCCTGGCATCCCTCGCGGCCGAGTTCAACATGGTTGGCGGGTACCACAACCACTCGGGCCAGAATTACGTGGGCGCGGCGCTTTGGGACCTGCATTGGATATTGCAGGACATCGGCTCGAATGCGATGGGCTCCAATTTTGACGTGGGCCATGCGATGGTTGAAGGGGGCTTGGGCGTCTGGCAGATCAACGCGCGTCTGCTCGCTTCCTATACCAAGATGATGGCTGTAAAAGACTTTCTCTGGGAGAACAAGCGGGTGCGATGGCTCACTCTGGGAGAGGGCCAGGTCCAGTTGGTGGAGTTTCTCAAGATATTTCGCGCCGCTGGTTTCGCGGGACCGATCTCGATGCATTTCGAGTACCAGACGGCATCCAATGAAACACTCCTCGAGGAAATCCGCAAGTCGGGCGTAATCCTGCGCGCGGCTCTGAAAGAAGGCGGGTACGCCTGAACCAGTTGAACCTGCCCCAGCCTATCGCGCCGCTCGCGCCCGCGTCGATATGAGCGCGACCTGTCCTTTCTTGACACCCATATGCCGCGCGATGATCTCGCATTTCGCCTTGAGGATGAGAAACACATCTGCGGGAAGCTCGTCTACGGTCTCGTAGTTTCCCTGCCCTTTACCCACAATGATGTCCGCCGCTTCCATTCGTTTGCGGAAGGATTCGGGGACTTGTGAGAGGGGCGAACCGATGAAGGGTCCGCCGTTGTCGATGACCGGACACATCTCGGTCAGGCCCACCTGGATCGCGTCCTCCATGGTGGCGTCGTTGATAATGGGCTCCTTCTTTACGACCGCAGTGACATTGGTATACTCACGAAGGCGTTCGAGCAGGAGTTTGTCGAACACAATTTCTCCAGCGTTGTCGAGCAGGAACAGCAGGTCGGAGCAGGAGGCCAGGGATTTGCGGAACTGCGGGGTATGATCGACCGCGAACCGTTCATGCAACGCGTCTCGAATGGCGGCGTGGATATCGATGCCGCCGGCATGGTGCACGCCCAGGTCGATAACGTTCCCGGCCGCCGAGAGATGCAGTGCCGTTTCCAGCGGGTCGGCGGCTTCGGCCAGATACGCCCGCAATTCAGGTTCTAACGCAAGAGCCTGTTCATTCTGGGCATGTTTAAGGGCCGCATAGGGGTCCTCTTGGCCGCTTATTTCTTTCGCGATACGGTAGGCGGCCTGCGACAACGCCGCGGGAGACTCGTTCAGGTCCATGCCGGGAATCTGCATCACGGTTTCACGGAAAATGAGGTGTTGCTTCCCGGGGTCATCCGTGGCCACCCGGGCTACGCGCAGTGCTTGCGCCGCGATACACTCGAGACAATCCAACGTCGCTTTCACTGAATCAAGTTCCCTTCTGTTTTGTAGTAGGAGAGAGAAAATGAGGGCGGATAATAGCATATCGAGCAGCATTTCATGTAGACTCGGAAGCGGAGACCTTTCGGGTGAGGCAGTGTTAAAATGACCCTATTCCTGACCATACTGGGCTGGACGCTGTTTGCCGCAGCCATTATCGTTGGTCTTGCGCTGAATCTTGTGGGGCTGTTTGGCAACTGGATCATTCTGGTTGCCGTCACGATCGCCTGGCTGGTAACCGGGTTCGAGCATTTTGGTCCGGTGGCGCTCGCGATCATGCTTGGCCTTGCCATCCTGGGAGAACTGCTCGAGGGCGCCGCCGCGGGATTCGGCGCTTCGCGGTTCGGCGGCAGCAAAGGCTCGATGTTTGCGGCGATTATTGGGTGTCTGCTTGGGGCCGTGGCAGGAACCCCGTTGTTTCCGGTGGTTGGAACACTGGCGGGCGCGTGTGTTGGGGCTTTTGCCGGAGCCGCTCTCCACGAGTACCTTAACATGAGGCGCACCGTACGCGAGGCCGTATGGACAGGCACGGGCGCCGCGGCCGGCAAAATCGCCGGCCTGATTGCCAAGACCCTCGTGGGAGTTGTCATGCTGATTGTGGCGCTTGTAACTTACTAGGTATTAGTGATGTGTATAGGGCTCCGGATCTGACTGGCGGCCATTGTTTTTCGTGGACTCATTGCCGAGAGACGCGCATACATGCAGGGTGGTAGTATGGATTCGATTCGCTTGGGGGTGGTGCTGGACGGAGAGTGGCCGCTCGTACTGGACCCGAAAGACGTGGGGCTCAACGAGCGGTGGTTTGCGAAAGGCATCCCCTCCGGGGCGCGGGGAGTCACGGTTCCCAGCGTGTGGGATTTGTGGTTTCCCGACTACGACGGCGTGGGGTGGTACTACCGCGAATTCGAGGTTGGCGAGGAATGGCGGGAGCGTTATGCTTCGCTGGAATTCGAGGCGGTAGACTATTTTACGGAAGCATGGCTCAACGGGCAGCCTGTGGGTTCGCATGAGGGCGGATACACGCCGTTCTCCCTTCCGGCCAGCAGTGCTCTGCGAATAGGAAAGAACCTGCTGGTTGTGCGTGTCGTCGACCCGCATGGCCCCAACGGCTACGGCGACTTTGGTCCGCAACAGATTCCCTGCGCCAAAGAACAGGGGTACTTTTCGTTTGCCGGCATCTGGGGCAGCGTCCGGCTGCTTGGGCGAAATCCAGCGCATATTACAGACGTGTTCCTCGAGCCCGACCCGCGCCGGAAACGGGTAACCGCCACGGTGACGGCCTCACAGCCCGGCAAGGTCCGTTTGACCGTTGCCGGCACCCCGTATCTCTCCGAAGGAGAGCCAGGCGCCCTTGTGGTCGATTTTCCGGATTTCGAATACTGGTCTCCGGAGAATCCCGCGCTTTACGAGATGCGCTGCCAGTTGCTGGACGACGGCCGAGTGGTGGATGAAACGGCCGTGCGTTTCGGCATGCGGGAGTTTACAGTAAAGGAAGGCCGCTTCTTCCTCAACAGTCAGCCCATATTTCTGAAGGGCGTCTTGCACCAACCGGATTATGCGCGCACGCTCGCGGGACCTGAGAGCGAGGAGCTGGCGCGCCGTGAACTCACCCTGGCGCGCGAGGCTGGCTTTAACATGGTGCGCATGCATATCAAGACCCCGCCGCGCGTATCGCTCGATATCGCCGACGAGCTGGGCCTGCTGGTCTACGAGGAGCCTCCGATCGGTTGGATAGCCAATTCGCGCTGGATGCGCGAGCGCTGCGAACGCGAAGTCCGGGAAATGGTCTTGCGCGATCGCAATCATCCCAGCGTAGTGATGTGGGGCATATTGAACGAATCAGGTAACGCGGGCTATCACGTCAACGGCGGCGCTCAACTGATCAAGGATGATTTGGCCAGACTCGCGCGCAGCCTAGATCCCAGCCGGGTAATCATCGACGACTCGGGGGGCATCAACAGCACTCGTGAGCCGTCGCGCCTGCTTCGGCCGTACCGCGACGAGTTTGAGGCCTACGACGACCTTCATATATATCAGCGGGCGCCGGTAGATCGCGAGATCGAGCTGTATTACGAGCATAATGGCGACCCGGACAAGCTGTACTTCCTCTCGGAATTCGGTTTCGGCGGCATGGAGGACTTGCCCGATGTTCTGGCGCAGTACGGGGCGGACGGCAATCATCTCAAGGATGCGCGACTCGTCCGCCAGATGATGGACGCGGCCCGGGGCGGGTTCGAGAGCCGCGAGTTGGACCGGATCTTCGGGTCTTTCTCCGGGTTTGCCCAGGCGGCCCAGGAGCTTCAGTGCGACGCCGCGGAGCATCAAATCAATTCGCTGATGGCAAACCCGAAACTTGTGGGCTATTGCTACACCCAGCTCTGTGACGCGGGGCATGAATTCTGCGCCGGCGTACTGGACCGCTGGCGCCGCCCCAAACCTGTTATGGCGACGCTCAAGAACGTACAACAGGAAGTGCGCCCCCTGATCCGTGTCGAGCGGACGAATCTGGTCCCGCGCCAGGAAGTCAAGGTGCGCGTGCTGATGGTGAACCTGCCGCGTGTGGAAGGCCGGGCGGACCTTTCGCTCCAGGTTGTTGGTCCAACGAACCAAGTGCTCTGGAAGAAGAAGCGCAACATAAAACTGCCGCGCTCGGGCAAGGAACTGTGGAACGGCACCATATCCGCATCAGGTTCGCCGGGGGCGCACAAGTTCGTGGTCCGCCTTATGCAGGGCATGAAAATTCTGGGGGAGACGGCGCTCGAGTTCCACGTTTTTCCTCCAGCGGAACCTTGTACTGAGGAGGTCCACGTGGTCGATCCCTCCGGCGAATGGGAAAGCCTCGTATCGAACCTCGCAAGGCAAATCCGTCCGCGGGCCCCGGTGCACATCGTGCCGCCCCTGGCCAACACGATTCACGCCTATCCCGCCGAGGAACTGTGTTCCGTTCTGGGTGAGGTGCGCGAGGGAGCGGTTGCGCTGGTATTCGGCCCGCCCGATGACTGGAACGATTTCGCGCAACGATTGGAAGGCGATGTTTCAGCGACAAGCAAAGATGCTGTTGGCGCTTTTCTCGGCGTGTACCATTATGCAAAGCTGCACCCGGTCTTCGAGAAACTGCCTGCCCGGTGCCTGATGCGGCAGGCGTACCGCAATATTGTGCCGCCAAAAACATTTCTGGAAACCACGGATGAGGACATTTGCGGCTGTTTTGACACTGCGCCGATTGCCGCGGGCAATTACATGATGGAGGAGTCATCCTGGTGGGGAAACGACATCCTCGTGCGTCGTTTTGGGGCGGGCCGCCTCGTGTTCACTCATCTTCGCATCCTTGAGAACCTCGGATGGGACCCGGTGGCCGACCGCCTGTTCGTCAACCTGATCCGCCACTTCGTCCGGCGCAGTGTTCCGTCCTCGGAGCCATGCACGCTCCCCCGCGCCGCATACGACTGGCTGGCACGGCAACGCCAACAGGAAGTTCGTCATTGGAAAGTCCTGGGCATGTTCCCAAACTGGGGAGACGCCGGGCACGACCATGTCTATCCCCCGGAGCGCGAAATCGACTTTCGCGGGGACTACCTTGGGTGGTATAAACCGATCACGTGGCGTGACTGGTATTCGCATTCCCGGGATAAACACGTGGTGGACCTGCAGGCGGCGCTCACCCCCGTCTACGAGTATTATCCTCGATTTGATCACGGGACCGCCTATGCGTACGCGGAAGCCACGTGCGACGCGCGCCAGGAAGCGGTATTCCGTCTGAAGGTCCAGGATGCCACCAAGGTGTGGCTCAACGGAAACCTCGTGTTCGAAAAGCGGATTCACTTGCCTCATAAGGAGTTTGAAGAGTGCGAGACAGGGGTGTTGCTCCGCCAGGGCCGCAATACGCTACTCGTCAAGGTGTCGAAGGTCCCCGGCGAGTTCCGCTTCGGCCTCGACATCGAATCGGCCAAAGGCAGCCCTCTGGACTTCAAATGGTGGCGGTGATCGGGTCTTCCTGAAACTTGTGAGTGCGGCTAAGCGTCTGATTGTATGGAAATTAGCGCGGGTAGGGGTTCGCCGGATTGACAGGCTGAGGCGTTCGGTGGTAGGATCTAAAGCTAGCGGGTTGTTGTCTAAGTATTGGAGGGTCAACGGATTATGCAAATGGAAATTTCAGCGCGCCATATGGAGATTACGGATGCTCTCAGGTCCCACGTGACCACCCGGCTCGAGAAGCTTCGGGGTCATTTTGACCGCGTTCTCGACGCCAATGTGGTCCTCAGCGTGGAAAAGCATCGTCATGTGGCTGAAGTGACGCTCCGGGCCAATGGTATCCGCATTCACGGCAAAGAATCCTCGCCTGACATGTATTCCTCGGTTGATGCCGTTGTTGAAAAGTTGGAGAAGCAAATTCGCAAATACAGGGACCGGGTCAACCGGCATTCGCCGCGCAAGGGCGGAGAAGAGCTCGCCACTGAACTCGAGTTGTTCGATTTCGGCCAAATATCGGATGAAGAGGACAGCAATAGCGAACAGGCGGTACGGCACCGGATCATCCGTCGCGAGAAGCTGCCGATGAAACCCATGACCATCGAGGAAGCGTCGATGCAGCTGGAACTGGCCGAAGAGCCGTTTATCGTGTTCTCGAATGTCGAAACCCAGCAGATCAACGTGATATATGCCCGGAGCGATGGAACTTTCGGCTTGATCGAGCCTCAGTTCTAGGTTTCCGGGAGGTCTCGCGCGAAGACGGAGAGACAATGGACACCAAGAACCTCCCGATCAACCGAAAAGAGAGCATCGCTGTCGCACGCCTTATAGACCAGCTCACCGAATCCCTGGAGTTGGAACTGATCGGCGGGTTTCAAGGTATCGGGCGGCCTGTATTCATTTCAGACATCAATCGGCCCGGGCTCGCGCTCAGCGGGTATCTCGAGTACTTCGCCAACGACCGCATCCAGATTCTGGGCAACACCGAAATCCATTTCATGGAGAAGCTCTCGACCTCGGAGCTCGAACATCGCCTGGAAGCGATGTTTTCGTTCGAAATCCCGTCGTTTGTGTTATCGCGCAGTCTCCGCCCCCGGAATATCTTCCTCGACATGTGCAATCGACGGGGAATACCGGTCTTGCGCTCGCGTCGCAGCACCGACGAAGTCATCAGCAGCATCATTCTGTTTCTCGCCGAGGAATTCTCTCCGGAAACAGTCGTGCACGGGACTGCCGTCGACTGCTACGGTGTGGGCATCCTGATCACGGGAGCGCCGGGTATCGGGAAAAGCGAAACCGCGCTCGAGCTCATCGAACGAGGGCACCGCATGGTGGCGGACGACGTGGTGACCATGCGGCGCGGGCGCGAGGGCATCATTTTTGCCTTGGCGTCGCCCGTCATCGAGCACCACATGGAAATCCGCGGCGTGGGCATCATTGACATCAAGAGCGTCTACGGGGTGGGCTGCGTGCGCAACTCGAAACGCATCGGCCTCGTGGCGGAGCTCGAGATGTGGAATGAGCAAGCCCAATACGACCGGACGGGGCTTGTGGACGAGTATGTGGACATTTTGCGCACGCGGATTCCCTACCTGCTCATTCCGGTGCGGCCGGGCCGCAATATCGCGATCATCCTCGAGGTTGCTGCATTGAATCACCGCCTGAAAGAACTCGGGATTTATCCTGCGCAGCAACTCAATCAGAAGCTTTTGAATCTCATGAGCGCGGACGATGCCTAGCGGACGAAGATTCGTGCTGGTCACGGGGTTGTCTGGCGCCGGGCTGTCGCTGGCGCTGAGATTCCTCGAGGACGTGGGGTATTACTGCGTCGACAATCTTCCTGCATCGCTGCTTCCGACGTTTGCCGAACTGGTTCAGGGCAGCACGGAATCTACGCGGCGCAAGGTGGCGGTGTGTCTTGACGCGCGGGCGGGCGAAGGCCTTTCGCGGTTGCCGGGCTATGTCCAGGAAATCGAGGAAATGGGCATTCCGGTCGAGACCCTTTTTCTCGACAGCACCGACGAGGTTTTGATTCACCGCTATAGTGAGACGCGCAGGAGACACCCATGCTCGCCGGCGGGAAGCGTTGAAGAAGGCATTCAGCGCGAGCGTGAGCTGATGGCCCCGATGCGATCGCGGGCGGACCTCGTGATTGACACCAGTTCCACATCCGTGGCGGAGCTGCGCGAGCGCATCGCGTCCATGTTCGTAGGGCCCAGAGAAGCGCGAGGGCTGGTCATCACGGTGATGTCGTTCGGGTTCAAGAAAGGTGTTCCGCCGGAAGCCGACTTGGTATTTGACGTGCGGTTTCTCCCCAATCCGCACTATGACCCCGAGCTGGGGCCCAAGACGGGATGCGAGCCCGACGTGCATGATTTCGTGCTTGCCAACCCGGACGGCCGTGAATTCCTGGACCGCTTGAAAGGCCTGCTCAAGTTTCTGATACCGCGCTATGCGGCTGAACCCAAATCGTACCTTACGATCGGAGTGGGATGCACCGGCGGCCAACACCGTTCCGTGGCGGTCGCCCACGCTATCCTGGTTATGCTGCGCGAAATGAACTACGATGCGCGTTTGCGGCACCGGGAACTGCCTGGATAAGCGGCCCCGTCGTCATGGCATCGACCAATCCCGCCGGTTCCTGTATAAGTTTCTCTCGGGTTGGAACTTGGGCAACCGCGTGGTCTCGACATATCGCTCCTCACGGAACGCGGTTCAGAATGGCGTCTTTTGAAAAATGCCCACGCAATCCACTATATTTTATGCGCGCTCAACACAGTGGGTTCGAACGCATCAGGCAAGAGACATGGCCGAATCCAAGGTAGGTAAGATCATGTCCCCTGAGAGGCCATTCGCCTGACAGGCTTCCGGAGAAACCGCCGCGTTTTGATTGCACCGTTACGGACTTTAGGATAATGATAAATGCCGGACTTGACCGAACAAATGGTCATTGTGAACTCAATGGGGCTGCACGCGCGCCCCGCCGCAAAACTCGTGCAGACCGTCCTTCAATACGAGAGTGACGTGCAGATAAACGTAAATGGCCAAAGGGTCAACGCCAAGAGTATTATGGGATTGCTGACTCTTGCTGCAGCACAAGGGACCCAGATGATCGTGACGGCACAAGGACCCGACGCCGAGCAGGCGATTCACGCTGTGCGGCAGCTTGTGGCATCGGGTTTCGGGGAAGAGTGACCAGGTGGAGATTTCACTGCGCGGCATAGGAGTGTCACCCGGAATCGCTATTGGCCCCGTCTTGCCTTTTGGACTCACCGGCCTGGAAGTCCCCAAGTACCAGGTTGAAGACAAAGAGGCGGAACTGCGGCGGTTCCACGATGCGATGGAATGCGTGCGCGTCGACCTGCAACGTCTCCATCAGAAGACCGCCCAGGATCTCGGTCCCAAGCATGCGGAAATATTCGAGGCGCATTTGATGGTGCTCGATGACGTCACGTTCCATGAGGAAATCGAAAAGCGTTTACGCACCGAAGGCTGGAACGTTGAGCAGCTGGTCGAGGAATTCATTGGGCGCTACTCGCAGATGCTGGACTCGGTGGACGATGCGAAATTCCGGGAACGCACCCAGGATGTAGTGGATGTGTTGCGGCGTATTCAAGGGCGATTGCTGAAGGCCGAGATGGAAAGTCTCGAACACCTTGAGCATCCTTGCGTCGTTGTCGCCCACGACCTGTCGCCTTCGGACACAGCGAAGATGGACCTGGAAAACACGCTGGGGGTGGTGACCGACCTGAGCGGCCCGACGTCGCATACGGCTATCCTCGCGCGCGCCTTTGAAATCCCTGCCGTGGTGGCGCTGGGGACTGTAGGGACCCAGGCGCTCGCAGGAGACACCGTCATCGTAGACGGCGGCCACGGCGACGTCATTCTCAGGCCCACGGAAACAACCCTCGGGCGTTACGTGGCGGAGAAGAAACGCCTCGAAGAGGAACGCCAAGCCTTGCTGATGGCCGAGAAGGATATCCGCAGCGTTACTCTGGACGGTTTTGAGATCCCGACCATGGCCAACATCGAGTTGCCGGTGGAGATCTCGCACAGCAAGACGACCAAGGCCCAGGGCATTGGGTTGTACCGCACGGAATACTTGTTCATGAATCGTGCGTCGCTTCCTTCCGAGCAGGAACAATTCGATGCGTACGCCACGGTCGCCGAGGCCATGAACCCCGCCTCGGTAACCTTGCGCACCTTGGACCTCGGCGGCGACAAGTTCGTCTCGCACCTTCAATTGGCGGACGAAATCAACCCGCAACTGGGCTGGCGGGCCATCCGGTTCTGCCTCGAACGCCCGGACATCTTCAAAGCTCAATTGCGGGCGATGTTTCGCGCCAGCGTTCACGGGAACGTGCGGATTATGTTTCCGCTCGTAAGCGGCCTGGACGAGTTTCGCCGCGTAAAGAATATGGTCCAGGAGGTGCGCGCCGACCTCGAACGCCGCGGTGTGCCGTTCGACCCGAACGTGCAGATAGGCACAATGATTGAGGTGCCGTCCGCGGTAGTCATTGCCGATCTGTTGGCGGCGGAATCGGATTTCTTCAGCATCGGCACGAACGACCTCATTCAGTACGGTCTGGCGGTAGACCGGGCCAACGAAAAGATTGCTCACATGTACGAGCCGGCCCATCCGGCGGTGTTGCGGTTGATCCGGCAGGTCGTGCGTGCTGCACGGGCGGCTCGAATCCCGTGCGGGCTGTGCGGCGAGATGGCGGGCGACCCGGTTTTCACGGAGATTCTTGTGGGCTTGGGCATCGACTCGCTGAGCATGTCGGCGGTAGCCATCCCGGTTGTGCGGGTCGAAGTCGCCAACATCCGGATGCGCGTCGCCCGGCGGTTTGCCCGCCGCGTACTGAAGATGGGGTCTGAATCGGCCATCAAGAAACTGCTCTACAAGCGGTACAAGAGCCGTCACACACTTTCCCGGGTATTGGGCCGCCAGAATAACAATGAATAAACGCATGCAGGGCGCCGAAAGTTTGAAGTAGGCGCGGAATCTCGAGATACAGGGATCCGGTTGTGCCGATACGCCTTTCCATATTGGGCTCGACGGGCTCGATTGGCCGAAGCGCCCTTGACGTGGTGCGACACTACCCCGGCATGTTTGAGGTAGTCGCGCTCGGCGCGTTCTCGAATACCGATTTGCTGGCCGAACAGCTGCGCGAGTTTCGCCCTCCCCATGTGGCGGTAGCGGATGAAGCGGCCGCCGCCCGATTGGACCTCTCGGGCCTGAATACGCGTTTGTGGCGCGGCAGCAACGGTTTGGAGGAGATTGCCGCCATGAGCGTGGACGTTGCGCTGTGCGCTGTCGTGGGCGCGGCGGGTCTCAAGCCGGTACTGCGGGCGATCGAAGCGGGCAACCGCATAGCGCTGGCCAACAAGGAGCCCCTGGTCATGGCTGGCCCGTTGATTATGGAGACAGCCAGGCGCAGGCGCGTGGACGTGCTGCCGGTGGACAGCGAGCACAACGCCGTCTTCCAATGCCTGCAAGGGCATTCCAGGGACGATGTTCACCGGATTCATCTCACGGCGTCGGGCGGGCCCTTTTACGGCAAACCGTGCGAAGCGCGCCGCAACGTTACCCCTGAAGAGGCGGCAAACCATCCCACGTGGGACATGGGCAAGAAGATCAGCGTGGATTCGGCTACCTTGATGAACAAGGGATTGGAAGTCATCGAAGCCATGTGGCTTTTCGGCATGCCGCTCGATAAGATCGGCGTGATCATCCATCCCCAGAGCATTGTCCACAGCATGGTGGAATTCACCGACGGCAGTATCTTGGCACAGATGGGTCCAACGGACATGAAATTCCCCATCCTGTTCGCGTTGACATGGCCTGAGCGCGTCCGAGAGCCCATGGGCCGTCTTGACCTGACCCAGGTTGAGAAGCTTACCTTCGCCAAACCCGATTTCAGCGAATTCCCGTGCCTGCACCTCGCTCTCAAATCCGCCAGAAAGGGTGGGACCGCGCCGACGGTGTTGAACGCAGCGAATGAGGTGGCGGTCCAGGCTTTCTGCCGGAAGCGAATCCCGTTTCTGGAAATCCCGGCCCTGGTGGAGCATGTTTTGGCGAGTTCCCCTATCGAGAACGAGGTGTCGCTCGAGTCCGTTCTGGCTGCCGATGGATGCGCCCGAGAGCGGGCGGAACGCTATATTGAGGCCAGATTTCAGACAGTATGAGCACAAGAATCGCGAATATGGAACTTCCCCCCCATGTTTGATTTACAATATGGTGATCGACGGGCTGGCCGAAGAAGAGGTCCGGCGAGGTCACGGAGTGCAAAGTAATGGTTTTTGGCGGCGTATTTGTGTTTATTATCGTATTGGGAGTGCTCATTTTCTTTCACGAAATGGGACACTTTATCGCGGCTAAGGCATGCCATATCTATGTCGACCGGTTCAGCCTCGGAATGCCTCCCCGGCTGTTCGGGATCAAGCTCGGAGAAACGGACTACTGTGTAGGTGCCTTGCCTATCGGTGGTTACGTGAAAATGGCAGGACAAGAGGACACCCCCCTTACCGAAGAGGAGCGTCAGAAACAGTACGGCGAGGTCCCTCCGGAACGCTGGTTCAACAACAGACCCGTGTGGCAGCGGATGATTGTTATCACAGCCGGGCCGGTCATGAACGTTGTGCTGGGGGTCTTGTTATACGGAATAGTGGCGGCGGTCGGCACCGAAGTTCCTGAAAGCGAGGTCACCGCCCGAGTAGGATTTGTGAAACCCGAGTCTCCCGCGGCCACGGCGCCGATGTACCGAATACCCGATACCGCGGAGAACACGGCAACCGCCGGCGAACCGGATACAACGGGCTGGCGGACGGGTGACCTGATCATCTCTGTTGACGGCGAAGCCATGCGCAGCTTCTCGGACGTCGGCTTTGCGGCGATTCTGGGGGCCGGCAGAGTCTTGGATGTGCTGCTCGAGCGTTCCGAAGAGGGGGAAACGGTCCGGTACCTGTCTCGAATTGAACCCCAACACGTTGAAGACAGCAAGCATACACAGTTTGGCATCGAGCCATTCAGGACGGCGCTGATAGGCCGGATCCTGCCTGGATTACCTGCTTGTGAATCGGGCCTCAAAGATGGCGATATTCTGCAAACCGCGAATGGCCAAATCATTGACAGCACAAGCTTTACCAAGTTCCTGGAAAACATGGGGGACAACGGCACGGTGAGCCTCGAGGTCGAGCGCGAAAATGCGGTGTTCGACGTGACGCTCAAGCCGGCAACGATTGGACGGTTCGAAGGCGTTGTGTTCTCACCCTCCCTTTACAGCGAGGAAGAGGGAGAGGGGCCGCCGACCATCGGATATGTCTCGGACCAAGTGAAAGAGGACACGGGCCTCGCTCGGGGGGACGAAGTTCTCGAAGTGAACGGCAAGCCGGCAACGGCTGTGAACCTTCGCGAGGCGGAGCGGGACAGCGCTGGCAAGAGCCTGACGCTCAAAGTTCGGCACAAAGCGCGCCTGTTCGGGCTCGCCGGAGCGGAAGAAACACAAACCGTCGAAATCACTCCGGTGCCGTCGGCGGCCATCGGCATTGTCTGGGGTGAAAAGATGGTTTTCCACCGGGCCGCTGCACGCGAGGTGGTTCCCGAGGCGTTTCGTCAAGGGTTCAAGGCGTTGTCGCGCACAATTAAAACGCTCGCCATGCTCTTCACGGGCACGGTAAGCCCGAGCGACTTGGGCGGTCCGGTGCTGATTTACCAGGTGACGACGACCGCGGCCAGTATGGGTTTGATGTGGCTGTTCAAGATAACGGCGTTCATCAGCGTCAATCTCTGTGTATTCAATCTGCTGCCGTTGCCAGTGCTGGACGGCGGTCTCCTGCTCTTGCTTTCCTGGGAGGGCATTCGCAGGAAGCCCCTGCCCGAGAAAGCCCTGGAGCGCATCCAGCAAGTGGGTTTGGTCATCATCATCAGTCTGCTGCTTTTCGTGACATATAACGACATACTCCGGTGGGTGACGTCCACGCTTTAGGATTCGAGGCCGGGAAGCTGGGGACATTGAGGGGCAGTGGGACCGCCAAGGGCGGCGAATCACCTCCGGAGCTGCGTGAGAAACAAGACGACGGGCAGGCCCAATAGACCTGCAACGGGAAGGAGAAGCCGAGAGCGTTATGGGATTCATCACGTGCAAATTTGGGGGATCGTCGCTGGCAGACGCGGCATGTGTCCGCAAAGCGGAAGCGATTATCCGGTCCGATCCGCAGCGGCGGTATATCGTGCCGTCGGCGCCAGGCAAACGCACGGAAGAGGACAAGAAAATCACAGACCTGTTGTATGCGTGGCACAGCCTGGCTAAGCAGGGGCTGGATGTGTCCCAGCCGAAGGGCATCATCGCGGAACGTTTCGGGGAGTTGGCGAGGGAG